>ERZ779802.802-NODE-802-length-10838-cov-4.373829_pt1 | contig 10838 bp, 6 predicted proteins | sample MGYA00511252_ERZ779802 | MGnify/ENA primary metagenome ERZ779802 (study PRJEB29588, sample SAMEA2153887) | human gut metagenome | biome: human gut; feature: human-associated habitat; material: faeces | place: Denmark | collected 2008/2010 ... | reverse complement strand
CCAGATGAAAACTGCTTTTTTCTATTCCGGCATTATTATTCTGGGATTTGCACCCTATCTGTGGTATAATTAGCATTACAATAAAGAACAATATTATAAATTTCTTTTTCATGACTCTTTAAATGGATTTAGAAGTTAACACTCAAACCTAATGAATACGTACGGGATAACGGATAGAAACGTTTGTTATCCATACCTAGGTCATTATTATCTTTATCGACCGTCGTACTGTTAATCATCGGAGACAAACCGGAGTAACCCGTGATCGTAGCTACGTTGTTCACCGAGAATGTCACACGGATATTCTTCACGTATTTCTCGATCTTTTTGCAATCGATGTTGTAACCCAACGTAATATAATCGATATTCAAATAATTACCCTTTTCCAACCAATAATCAGAGATCGACTGGTCGTAGATCTTGCTTTCCGGAGCCTTAGCCAATGCGTTGTATGTAGGGAACTGGCTCAAGTTCATATAAGCTAGCGATGTACCGTTGAAGATCTTATGACCGAAAGCGCCGTTCATCTGCGTCATCAAGTCAAAGCGTTTGTAGCGGAAGCTGAAGTTCATTCCCAGATAATATTTCGGCATGGCTTGGCCGGCGATATAACGGTCGCCACCATCATTGGTATCCAAACCCTCTTTTCCATCGATCGTCTGATCCAAGTTGTAGATATAGCGGCCTTCGATAGCGTTTCCATTCTCATCCAAAGCCGGAGTCAAGCCCAAGCAACGAGGAATGTAGAACACTCCGACAGGCTGGCCTACCATCTGATAAACCACACGGTTGTTTCCTACGAAACCGGCACCACTCATACTGGACAGATCCATATATTGTTTCGCCTGCAACTCTTGTCCCATATAAGAACCGCTCAAGGAGTTCAATTTATTCTTCTGGTAAGAGAAATTCACGCCCATGTTGAAATCGAAATCCTTTGTCTTCACGATACCACCGCTTACAGCCAATTCCACGCCGGAGTTGGTCATCTCTCCCAAGTTCGCCAATAATTCCGGATATACGAACGGAGGAACCGGAACCGCGTATTTATACAACAGATCCGTAGTCTTGGAAGTATACCAATCGGCGGTCAACGTAAAGCGGCCATCGAGGATACCAGCGTCCACACCCACATCGAATGTCTTTTTCACCTCCCAACGCAAGTCCGGGTTCGAGTTACGTGTAAAGCCATAGGTAGCGGTAGAATTTCCATTGACGGAAGTCACGCCGTTCGGGCTCATCAAAGCCAACGAGTTATAAGCCTCGATAGCATCTTGGTTACCGGTCAGACCATAACCCGCACGTAGTTTCAACTGGCTCAGCCAATCCACGTCTTTCAAGAAAGCCTCCTCATTCAACACCCAAGCGGCGGAAGCGGAAGGGAAGAAGCCCCATTTATTATTCATACCCAATTTAGAGGAACCGTCCGCACGTAAGTTCACGGTGGCGATAAAACGGTTGTCATACATATAATTGAAACGACCCATGAATGAGGCCAGACGATTCTCGTTTTGGAAAGAAGTCACGTCTCCGTATTTCACCGTACCACCCGCTTTCAGGTTGTTATAACCGAAGTAATCCGTCTCAAAGCCACGGGCACCGGCGCTAAATCCCGTATAATGATATTTTTGTCCCTCTACCAAGGCCAAAGCGTCGATATGATGTTTCTCATTCAAATCCTTATTATAGGATAACTGGATATTACCCATCAAGATATTCTGCTTATTATCCGCACGGTAACCATGAGCGTCGGAAGTCTGCGTAATCGCTTTCAAATCTTTCGGGATATACTTCATGTTCTCCTTCACGTTATACGTATAAGAGCCGAATGCGCTCAGTTTCAACCCGTCCAAAATCGTCCAAGTCAATTTACCATGTACGTTCACGTAAGCGTTCTTCTCACGATCCTGTATCTCAAGACGTCCCAGCGGGTTCTGGATCTCGTTCGCGTAGGGATCCTCATCCCATTTGCCATCCTCATTCTTATGCGTAGGGAAGGTTGGGTTGTAAGTGGCGGCCGAATAGAAAGTTTTCTCATAATCGTTCGTATAATCCACTTGTTTCAAGGAACCGAACATACCGAACTCGATTTTCAACTTATTGTTGAACATATTCTGTGAAGCGTCCAGTTTAGCCGTATAATTCTTCATACCGCTATTCTTGATAATACCCTGTTGATCGATCACGCCTACAGAAGCACGATAATTCGAATCGTCGTTACCCGCGCCGAAAGAGATGTTATGGTTCTGCGTATAACCCAACTGCTCGATCTCGTCGAAGAAATTCGTATTACCTCCCATATCCAGCGGAGTCATGCCTAACGCCTTCGCCGTAGAGCGGAACTCATCGGCGGATAACATCTTCAAGTTCTTATAAACATTACTGATACCGAAGTTGCCGTTATAACTCAACGTCTTCATACCGTTCTTACCTTTCACCGTAGTCACTACGATTACACCGGCGGCACCACGTGAGCCGTACTGAGCGGTCTCGGAAGCGTCCTTCAAGATCGTGAACGTCTCGATGTCGGCGGGAGCGATCGCGTCCAACATGCTCAAATCACCGAATACGCCATCGATAATCACCAAGGGATCATTACCACCGGACAAAGAGGTCGTACCACGTACACGGATAGAAGGCTTAGAGGCAGGGTCGCCACCCGTCTTGGAGATTACCACACCGGCAACCTTACCTTTCAAGGATTCCAACGGCGTATTCACCACACCTTGGTTCATATCCTCTTTCTTGATACGCTCTACCGCACCGGAGATCGTACGCTTGCTACCGGTAGCGTAACCTACTACTACCACCTCGTCCAACGCCTCTACATCCTCGTCCAGAATGATATTCAGGTTCTGCTGTCCATTTACCGGGATCTCTTGTGATTTATAACCGATATAAGAGATGGTCAGAGTCCCGTCTTTCGGAGCTGCCAACGTGAAATTTCCGTCCATATCGGAAATCGTACCATTCGTTGTTCCTTTCACAAGGACACTAGCTCCAATAATCGGATCGCCGAATTTAGAGTCTTTCACTACACCTTTTACGGTAATGTCTTGAGCATAACTGCTAAAGGAAAGAAAAAGTCCCAAAAGAAGTAGGAACAGACCTCTTTCCCGCAAAGAGAAGAAATGCTTTTTCATGCTTTACAATTTAAGATTACTAAATTAATTTTATTTATTTCGTTTGCTTGATAAAACAACCAAGAGGGGGAATCCCCCCCTTCTCGGACATAAAATAATCTTACAGGAATAAAGGGCGGGTAAAAGCGGGCCTAGTTGTTATATAATAAATTGATTTGATCATAAAATAGAATACTTTTGTTACATTTGCCTCAATCTTTTATCTAAAGTGGTATGTGTGAGCAATTGTATCTAACGGATGATCGTCTTCTTTTCGATAAGATCAGAGGGGGCAACGCAAAGGCGTTCGAATACGCTTTTCGCAAGTTCTCTCCCCGTTTAGAGGCATTTGCCCAGAAATACACCAACGATACAAACGAGGCGGAGGATATCGTACAGGATGTATTCTTGAAACTATGGGAAAGAAGGGAGTTGCTGGATAACATCTCGCTGGCCTCTTTTCTTTTCATGATGGTAAGGAATAGTTGTCTAAACTATTTAAAACACCGTCAGATAGCCGATTCGGTACAGCAACGGATACCGGATACCGAGACTGCCGAGCGATTATACGCAGCGGATTTCGTACCCGACCCTTCCTCCTTGCTGATCCAAAAGGAACTGTCCGACTCGATCGATCAGATTATGGAGGAACTACCGCCCAAATGCAAGGAAGCGTTCGTTCTCAGCCGTCTGAATGGCTTGAAAAACCGGGAGATAGCGGAACATATGGCTATTACGGAGAAAGTGGTGGAGAAACACATTACCCGTGCCTTGAAACGATTCCGGGATGGATTAAGGCGTTATGCCTTATTACTGGGAACGCTCCTTAGTCTTTGGAAATGGTAATAAAGATTTAGTAAAACAGGAAAATGGAGAATAAACGATTCGAACATATAATTACACGGTATCTGAAAGGCAAGGCGACCCCGGAGGAAGAAGCGGAGTTGCTTCAAGCCATCCATGCCTCAAAGGAATGGGAGGCCGCTTTCCGGAAGCGAACCGCCGAATGGAATCCTTTGGAAGAGACTGAAGCCGATCCGGAAACGGACCGGAAATGGAATCGGATCGCTTCGATCATCACGCCCTCGGAATCTCAATCGCAAACCGAAGAGGCACCGGTTATTTCTTTGGTCTCAACTTCTTCCCGAAGAATATGGTTCTCGATAGCAGCGGTGGTCTTACTATTGCTTGTATCCGGAGTTACCGTCTATTTTCTTGAATCAAGGCGGAAAAGCGGGAACAGGAAATGCCGAATGGCAAACGATTATAGCTGAGCAAGAGGATCGTTCGATCCTTTTACCCGATGGTAGTTCCGTTTATTTGAGAGAGAATTCCGAGCTAAGCTATCCGGAGGTATTCGCCTCTTCCGTACGAGAAGTGAAAATCAGAGGAGAAGCCTTCTTTGAGGTTACTCCCAATAGCGAGCAGCCTTTTATAGTTGATGCTTCCGGCTTATCGGTCAAGGTACTGGGAACCTCTTTCAGCGTACAGACCTCCGATCAAGGAAACGAGATCTCCGTGATCTTGGTAGAAGGAAAGGTGAGCCTGAATAATGCGCATGAGAAAGAATTGGTACAGTTGCATCCGAACCAAAAAGCCGATTATTTCGTGAATGACGAACATTATACGGTAACGGAAGTTGATAGTGAACGGCTTACCTCGTGGAGAAAAGGGATCATCTTTTATGATAACGCTTCCTTAGATGAAATCGTACGCTTGATCGAACAAACCTATAAGGTCTCACTCATGTACACACGTCCGGAAAACGATGATCAACGTTTCTCCGGCGCTTTTCTAAAGACACAAAAATTAGAAACCGTATTACAACAAACCAATAAACTCACGGGTACGAACTTGATTCTTATTCAATGAAGAGATACGCGCCACTGCTGTTAACCTTTCTTTTTCTCCCGCTGCTCTTCTCCTGCTTCGATCTGGAAGAAGACCTATACGACCAGCTGGAGAAAGAGGATTATTATACGGATTATGAATCCTTAATGGCCTCCGTACTCCGTCCTTATGAGCATGCGAAATGGGCGGAGACTAATTTCTCTTTCTGGCTGCAAGAGTTATCGGCGGATCAGCTCGTGATCACCCAAAAACGAGAGCATTGGGAAGACGGGGGCGTATGGCGTATGATCCACCAACATACATGGGACACGTACGAGAAAAACAGTGAGCAAATGTGGAACGCTTGCTACGGAGGTATCGGATATTGTAATAATACATTGGCGGATATCCAAGAGTTATCATATGATAACTTCGGACTCTGCGAGTCCGACAAGCGGCAGCATATCGCCGAGCTTACCGCTTTACGGGCTTATTTCCAACTTTTACTTCTGGATGCGTTCCGCATCCCCGCGATCTCCCTCACGACAGAGGAAGAGGTCGGTTCGGCTACCCCACAAGAAAATTTCCACTTTATAGAAGAGAGCTTATTAAACGCCATCCCCGATTTACCCAAAGCACCCTCTAAGAATTACGAGGGACGTATCACCCAAGGAGCGGCGGCCGTATTATTGATGAGGCTCTATTTTAACGCGTCTTGGTATATCAATATACCGATGTGGGAACAGACCGGAGCGCTTTGCGAACGGATTATCAACGGAGAGTTCGGCACTTACTCTCTCACCTCGGAATGGACTGATTTATGGAACGCAGGCAATCAAGATTGTCCGGAACTAATCCGGTCTTATCCCCAGTCCCGGCAAGTAGGGTATGATGATTTTTACTATCTGTTTTTTATGCACTACCAAGCGCCCGAACGATTCGGCTGTGGCAAGGATTTGCCGGCGGCCTATAATGGTTGTCACCTCAGTCCCTCTTACGATCCATCCGGCAAGCCCTACCCTTATACGTTAGGACGCACGTTTTCCAAATTTCCTGATACGGATCTCCGGAAGAAGAACTTCAAGGTACTCTCACAAGGCATTTACGAGGGATTATTCCTCTTCGGACCCCAACAGATATACAATAGCGACCAGCTTCAGTATGGCGCCGAGGAATGGGGAAACTACCCCCTCATTTTCATAGATCAAGTAGCACGTTATTCCGACCATCTATCCGATACGGAAAAGAAAGCACTCACAGATAAACAATTATCTTCCGATACGCCGTGGATCATACGAGATAAAAGATTCACCTCCCTCGCATCCAATATCAAGACCGGCGAGGAGAATACAGGTATCCGTATCGTGAAATATCCGCTTTATCCATCCGGAGACGTGGGGCTGATGGCGAATAATCTGGTAGTGTTACGGCTGACAGAGGTTTATTATACGCTGGCGGAAGTTTCCTTTCGTCTGGGTAATCCAGCCAAGGCCGAGGCGATCTTGAACCAGATACGCAAACGATACTATGCGCCGGAAGACTGGGAACAAGTACGCTATCCGGAAGATGGCTCCGTCCTTACCGCACAGGAATTATTGGATGAATGGGGACGTGAATTTCTAGCGGAGAAACGAAGACGTACCGATTTAAACCGGTTCGGCCTATTCACGACCGGTATCTGGTGGGATAAGCAACCCTCCGATAGTTATCGCCGGTTCTATCCGATACCTGCCCGGGCGATATCGGCCAATCCCTTATTGAAACGCTCGGAAGGATATATCTATTAACCGTTTAATTCACCCTATGCAAATCAAGATATACATATCATTCTTAATAACGGCTCTGTTCCTTTGCGTCCCGCATACACGGGCCCAAGAGATCGAGGTTCCCATCACCTTGAATGAACATGGGACTCAATTAAGGGATGTATTGCGGAAAATAGAGCAACAATCCCCTTATCTTTTCCTATACAACGAGACTCAGTTGGATATGAAACAGAAAATCAATGAGAAAATAACCTCGCCGGATATCCGTAAAATACTAGACCGGCTATGCGGACCGATCGGGATACGCTATGAGATCATGGACGTACAAATCTTGTTGATGCCTAAGATCGATACGGGGAAGCCCAAGCCCTATCCAGTCCCGGTTACGGGTTATATCACGGATGAGAAAGGGTCTCCCATGGAATTTGTCTCGGTAATCGACCTTCTTTCCGGTAAAGGAGGACTAACGAATGAGGAAGGGTATTTCCGCTTCTTTACGGATAAGGATTCGTGCCGGCTACAAATCTCCCATCTGGCCTATAAGCCGGAGCTAAGGACGGTGGGGCCCGATAACCGTCATTTACAGATCCAATTGATACCGGCCGTCTTTAATTTGGACGAGGTGGTAGCGATCGGCTACGGAACCTTGGCACGCAAGGAACTGACATCAGCCGTGGGTTATGTATCCTCGGAACGGTTCTTATCCGGGAAGGTCAACAATCCCATCCAAGGCATCAAAGGATTGATCGCCGGAATGAGTATCTCGGGATCTTCCTTGTCCGATATAAACTCGATACCGGATATACAGATACGGGGCGCCGGGTCTATTTTGGCCGGAAACAAGCCGCTAGTCGTGGTAGATGGGGTACCCGGAGTATCCTTGAATAGTTTATCACTAGCCGAAATCGCCTCCATATCGGTATTAAAAGACGGATCTTCCGCCGCCATTTACGGATCGAACGGGGCTAACGGAGTGATCTTGATAACGACCAAAAGCGGTAAAAGCTCGGATAAGTTGCAGGCCAATTACCAAACCTACCTAGCGGCCGCTCACGAATATAATAGACCTCGTGTCCTTTCGCCCGAAGCCTTTGTAGCAGCCGGGAGAGACGCTGATCTAGGGTACCATACGGATTGGCAAGCCGCTTTGATACGCTCCTGCCCCTTGGAACAAAATCATGATTTATCCATTCAAAACGGATGGAAAAGCGGGGCGTTCCGTATCTCCATGAATTACAGGGACGGACAAGGGCTAGACATTGTATCCTCCCGCCGGGAATACGCCTTACGTACCCATATCAGCCAAAACCTCCTCTCCGGCTATCTGGAGCTAACCGTATCGCTCGCTTACAAAAAACAACATTTGCGCCTAGGTAACCATACAGCTTTCCAACAGGCGATGCTAGCCAATCCTACCGCCCCGATCTATACCGATGAGGAGGAGACGGAGTATCTCTATCCTTCCGGTTTCGAGCGGGATAATCCCGTAGCCTCACTAAAAGAGGAAAACCGGCAACAAGAGAACCAGTTTATGACCGGCTCGCTAACCGCACGGATCAACTGGAGCAAACCTTTTTACTCCACCATTATGCTCGCCGAGAACCGGGAAGAGAGTGAGGAAAATGTCTATTGGACCTCACGGGCCAAAGAATCCGTAGACAATAACCGGAAAGGGCGAGCGGATCGTACCTCTTCCAAATATGTAAACCGGACGCTAGACTGGACCAATCATTACGATAATACGTGGGACCAGCACATGGTCAAAGCGATGATAGGCTATTCATTCCAACGTTGGGATCATTCGGGAATGAACGCCGGAAATGCCGACTTTCCTACCGACTTCTTCACATGGAACAACATAGGCACCGGTTCTTACCTTACCGATGGAAAAGCAACCTTAAGCTCATTCAAGAATTCCAGCAAGTTGATTAGTGTCTTTGCCCGGTTTAATTATTCCTACCGGGACTTATTGATGCTTTCCGCTTCGTTTCGCAGGGAAGGTTCCAGTAAATTCGGGGCGAATCATAAATGGGGCAACTTCCCTGCCCTTTCGGGTGGTATACGCTTGAGCGAGTTACCCGCCTTCCAAACGGAATGGTTGGACGATCTTAAATTCAGAGTTGGTTACGGGGTATCGGGCCGCCATAATTTCTCCCCTTACCAATCGCTAGAGACGTACGCCGGAGCGGGTAAAGTCATGGTAGACGGTAAATGGATACAAGTATTCGGGCCTAGCAATAACCCTAATCCGGATTTACGCTGGGAAAAAAGTCTGCATACCAACATAGGCGCCGAGGCGATCTTACTTAACTCCCGCCTCATGCTCTCCTTGAATCTATTCAAACGTACGACAAAAGATCTCCTGTTTGTCTACAACGCGATCAAGCCTCCCATGATCTATGATAATATCACGACAAACGTAGGCACTATCGACTCCAAAGGATTGGAATGGGAAATGAACTGGCTACCCGTGCGTACCAAGAACTTTCAATATTCGGCAAGCCTCACCGGTAGCCTATTGAGCAGTACGCTGAAAAGCCTTTCCAACAACCAGTTCAAGCTAGGCTATACCTATCTGTATGATCTTCCCACCCCCGGATTACCCGGCCCGGCTATCCGCTTGGAGGAGGGAAAGCCAATCGGCTCCTTTTTCGGTTGGCGCTATGCCGGAACCGACGCCGAGGGTAATATCTTGGTATGGAGCAAAGACGGGAGAAAGATCCCGACCACGGAACGAACCGAGGAAGACAAGAATTTTATCGGCAACGGCGTACCGAAAGTGCAGCTCTCTTTCAGCCATACGTTTACTTGGAAGAATTTTGATTTACGATTGTTTTTCACCTCTTGGCTGGGGTACGACCTGTTGAATCTGAAACAAATGTACTACGGGCTACAAAACGTACCGGTTACCAATCTTTTAGAAGACGCTTATACCCGTAACGACGCCATCAAGGGAGACAAGATCTATTGCGATTATTTTCTTGAGAACGGTAATTTCCTGAAATTAGAAGAATTGACCTTGGGATATAAAATTCCTCTCCCAGACAATAAATGGATTCAATCGTTACGCTGCTATTTCTCGGTAAATAATGTATTTACACTTACCGGATATACCGGAGGCGATCCCGCTAATATCAACGTGAATGGCGTAGAACCCGGTATCGAGACCACTTCCATCTATCCTGTAGCCCGTACCTTCACGCTGGGATTATCCGTCCAATTCTAAAGACCTCCACTGCAAGCCGGGTTGCAGTAACACAACCCGCAAGGCTCTATCCGGGAAACCTGTAGTCAATATTTATTTTGTACGAAAAGCAAGCGCAAAAGGAACAACCTAATCAGTTAATCCCTAACTTTGTGAGCCTAAACAGTAGAAAACATGGTACAAAGATTCGATTACTTAGTGATAGGCTCAGGAATCGCCGGTATGAGTTTCGCTCTGAAAGTAGCCAATGAAGGCAAGAGCGTAGCACTTATCTGTAAAGCCGGACAAGAAGAAGCCAACACATATTTCGCGCAAGGAGGTATCGCTTCCGTAACCAACTTGAAAGTAGATAATTTCGAGAAGCACATAGAAGACACGATGATCGCCGGCGACTGGATCAGTGACCGGGCAGCCGTGGAGAAAGTCGTGCGCGAGGCCCCTGCCCAGATCGAGGCGCTTATCCGATGGGGAGTTAATTTCGATAAGAAAGAAAGCGGAGAATTCGATCTGCATAAAGAAGGAGGACACTCCGAGTTTCGTATCCTGCACCATGCCGACAATACGGGAGCCGAGATACAGACGAGCTTGATAGAAACGGTAAACAACCATCCCAACATCGCCGTATTCACGAACCATTATGCGGTAGAGATTATCACCCAGCACCATATGGGCATTATCGTCACCCGCCATACCCCCGGTATCAAATGTTTCGGTGCCTATGTATTGAACGAGGATACGGGCGAGGTACATACTTTCTTGTCAAAGATAACCGTTATGGCGACAGGCGGTTGCGAGGCCGTTTACCGGAATACGACAAACCCGCTGGTAGCTACCGGAGACGGTATCGCCATGGTTTACCGCGCGAAAGGCTCCGTAAAAGATATGGAGTTCATCCAGTTCCACCCGACCGCCTTG
>ERZ779802.774-NODE-774-length-11105-cov-9.101719_pt1 | contig 11105 bp, 8 predicted proteins | sample MGYA00511252_ERZ779802 | MGnify/ENA primary metagenome ERZ779802 (study PRJEB29588, sample SAMEA2153887) | human gut metagenome | biome: human gut; feature: human-associated habitat; material: faeces | place: Denmark | collected 2008/2010 ... | reverse complement strand
ACAGATGTGTTACAAAGCATGTTTTTATAACGGAGGACACCGGAGGAAAAAGACACACACATTATAATATTCGCACGCGCGTATAAGGACGGAAAAAAGAAGGAACCCATACGAAAACAGCAGACGGAAAAACAAGGAAAGACGGAAAAGAAGCAAGTCCGAAGGACAACCGGACAGGTTACGAAACACAAACCACAGAGCTCTCAAAAGTGCTGACTCCGCAAACACAGGGGAAAAACTCCAAGCAAGGAAATGCAGAGAAGAAAAAAATCATTTTCTTACATCTCGACGGTTGTTCGGAAACACCATCAACTTCAAGAACCAATACTTACACCCAAACAAAAGCAAAAAACATCTACTTTATCCATCAAGCTACACATATTCCAATCCACAAATAAAAGACAACCTGTTCTATTTAAAGAAGAAAAATTTTCAGTAGATTTGCACTATATAAAGATATACAATGAAGAAAATAATTATCGCCATCGATTCATTCAAAGGCTGTCTAACTTCAGCAGAAGCAGGAAAAGCTGCCGAAAAAGGTATCAAAAGCATAAATCCTTCCTGCCACACTTCAGTTATTCCCATCGCTGATGGCGGTGAAGGTTTACTGGACGTACTCATCACAGCCACTAAAGGGAAATATATAACCTTATCGGCACATGGACCGCTAATGAAAATGACAAAAACACATTACGGTCTGTCCGGCAATGGCAGAACAGCTATTATAGAAATGGCTGCCATCAGCGGACTACCTCTCGTACCTATGGAACAAAGAAATCCTATGCTGACAACAACCTTTGGTACAGGAGAATTGATAAAAGACGCATTAAACAAAGGATGCAGAAATTTTATAATCGGTATTGGCGGAAGCGCGACTAATGACGCAGGATTAGGAATGCTACAGGCACTAGGTTTCCGCTTTCTAGACAAATCAGGGCATACCTTAGGTACAGGAGGCCAAATAATGGAAGCCGTGGCAAACATAGACACATCCGGTATTCACCCCGCACTAAGAGAAACACACTTCATGGTAGCATGTGATGTAGCCAACCCTTTCTACGGCCCTGACGGAGCGGCATATATCTTTGCACAACAAAAAGGAGCCGATTCAAATATGGTGCAAAGACTGGATGAAGGCATGCAATCATTAGCCGAAGTTATAAAGAAAACGACAGGAAAAGATATCACGAACTACCCCGGTGCAGGTGCAGCCGGAGGCATGGGTGGTGGACTACTGGCTTTTTTTAACGCAGAGCTAAAACCGGGAACAGAATTATTATTGAAAGCCATCGACTTCTCCGAAAAAATAAAAGGAGCAGACCTCATTATTACGGGCGAGGGAAAAGCAGACCGGCAGACAGCTATGGGAAAAGTACCATACGGAATACTAAAGGAAGCACAAAAAGAACATATTCCCGTTATTGTACTGGCAGGCAGTATAGAAAACCTGCCGGAATTAAACAAAGCGGGATTCAAAGGTATATTCTCTATAGCCCCCGGCCCCATCACCCTGGAGAAGGCAATGGAACCGGAGTTTGCTAAAGAAAATATCACCCGGCTGGTTTCCCAACTCTATTCAGTTATAACTAGCTTCGGCTAATTTGCAAGCCTTTGTCGGACAAAGCCATATCAACGAAACGGGCACAACTGTTGGGTGGGTTCTGAGTAAGAATACTTCGAATACGTATAGCAGCCTCAGGATCTTTAGCCACCATATAAAGATAGCCGCCTCCCCCCGCACCTGGCAATTTATATCCCAGGCAATAATCATCAATCCGGCGAATGATAGTCTCAACTGCCTCGGGATTAGTGCCGGGATCCAACGCTTGGTTCAGCTTCCAGCTTTTACCAACCAAACGCCCCATTTCATCGAAATTCCCACGCTGAATGGCTTCGTACAAGTCAAGAGCATGCCCCTTCATACCGCCAAGTATAGACAAATGCTCTGTGGAGTTGAGGAACATGCTACGCACGATTTCAGCTAAAATTCCTTTGGCTGTACGGGTAATTCCCGTGTAATAAAGCAAATGGCACTTCTGATATTCGCCACCTGTAAACAAATAATCGGGCAACCAGCGCACTAACGGACTCTGATCCATACCTGCATGAGTCTGCAATAATTTCACTCCACGAAGCACACCTCCGTATTGATCTTGCCACCCCCCTCCGGTAGTCAGCAACTGTTCCAAAATAAGCGTACGGTTACATATCTCGTTCTTATCCCAGTTCAGTCCGCAAAAATCAGAGATTGCCCCCAGCACAGTTGATGCAAGAATAGAACTTGTACCCAGACCGGAGCCCGCAGGAATCGCAGAAAGCAGAGTGATTTCCATTCCGGAGCCAAACGCCTTCAACTGCTCTTCCAATGAAACATACGATTCGGTGGAAAAGCCCGGCTGGAAACCTGCCAGCACCAATGCCGCTTTAGGTATAGAGAATGGGGATCCCACTTGCATGAAATCCCTTACCTCCCCGTAAGTTGTAACCACTTCCATAGCGCCTAAGTCTATAGAACGAAGAATTATCTTATACTCCCGACAGGGTTTCACGTAAACTTGTAGAGGAGGCTGCCCGTTCAACTCAATAGCAATATTCACCACACTCCCCCCTTCATTCAAGCAATAAGGTGGAGTATCCGTCCATCCGCCGGCCAGATCAATACGGACCGGACTACGCCCCCAGACAATCTGATCGGAGTACACTGACAAATGCGGTTGCTGCCTCTTGGCTAAAGCCGAAGCAGTAAGTCCGTCGCGCATCAAACGAAAAGCCTCATTCTCATATTCCCGATAAGCCAGCCCCTTAAGCTGCTGCACCCGGGCACGGAACATATTATCACTGATACGTGTCATCAGCGGAGCCGATTCTGATAAAGGCTCAGGCAACGACAGATCATACCGAGCAAATTCTCCAGCAGCATTCTCCAAATTTAGCTGATAAAAGACACTTCGTTCATAATTATGCGCCAATGCCGGCCAATTCTTTATCCGGAAAGCTTCACGCTGTTCTGCCAGACGATAAAGATTAGAATAAGCAGATATATCATCGGCAGATAACTTACGACAGCGTTGCCATATTTCTTTTCCTTGCTGTAATGCCGGTTCAGAGACCATCCAGCGCATAACTGCTCCCAATTCCTCTACAGATGAGCAAACCGGAAACAAACGCGCGGCCTGCAAGTCGTGACCGTTTTCTATTTCTTCCACCGAAATGCCGCGTACAGCACACCACTCACCTACAGACATTCCTTGATAATATGTTTCTTCCTTAGCCAAAGCTCCCTTGAAAGTATCATTGAAGCCGTATGGACGCGCTACATAGCCAGATTCTCCAAAAGGAACCACATCAATACACACACCGGACGGAACCTCTAGGTTCCAATTATTAGCGGGAACCCCTGTTATGATGGTCTGGTGATGGATATTCCATCCTGCTCCTACATAACTGTTCTCTATCCATATTTCCGAATTTTGTGAGGTAAGTTGATAACCTACCTCAGCATTTTGAACAAACATGGCCGGATGCGGTTTTACCTTCTTGTGCATAATCTCCCGCTGGTCGTTTACCAGATTTTGTACTGCCAATGTAGAAGAAATAAGTTCACGACTGGTTCCGTAATGATAAAACTCCCCTCCGGGCAACGGCAGAATAGCCACACTCAGCTTGTTAAGTTCATCGTCCATCATACGCGGGTGCTCTCCCAATGTAAGTCCGAAATCAGAATACATGTCATAATAAGAGAGTTTTCCTTCCTTATAAGATCGTTTTACCAACAGACTAACCGCACGGTCACTTAACAGCCAAATTCCGATATCCATCAGAAAAAGATGGGTTTGCATTAATTTCCCCAATTCCTCCACCGAAGGTTTTTGAAGCATGAAATCAAGCTTATCGGGAGTAGCCCGTGAAGAAACAAAAACACCATGGTTTTTTGCCAGATTAGGATCTACCCATAAACCGTAACACACCACATCCGCATCAGGAATAGTCTGAAGCGGTTGGCCCGCACGGATATAAACATCTCCACTTGCAATCAATGTATGAAGAGAAGACGGAGCTTTCTCCATGATTTGTTCATATAAAGGGAGCTGGAGGGAAAGCAGATTTTGTGACAGCCGTTGTCCTCTGGCCCACCGGAATACAGGAATGGGAGTAAGAATTTTGCCGGATGGCGCATATCCGGGCAAACGACGACTCTGCCCGCCTGCATGAAGTAAAATACGTTTTTCTTTTCCCAGCCAAGTAAGAAAATCGCTGTCAGGAGCTACTTTCTGACAACAAGCCTCCAACAGCCATGCAGTCCCCCCGCCTGATCCTAGCTTACTACCTATAGGATCGGAAGTACAAAACCACTCTGTCTGGTCCGCTTTCTCTATATCATGAAAACATTCCACCAGATTAGGGGGAAGTGATAATAATTTTTTCATAGCACATCTTTGTTTTTATTGCACACAAAGATGCTTATTTTCCCCTAATAAGCCAAAAGATAAGACATGAATTTTAATCAGTAAATTCAAAAACACGCTCATCCAATGACATCACTTCCTTAAAGCCCGGTTGTGTAACAGGCACACCGAATGGCATCTGCGCTATCAATTTCCAGTCATCAGACAAATTCCAAGCTTTACGTACTTCATCATCAATCAGCGGATTATAATGTTGCAAAGACGCCCCCATTCCTGCATCTTCCAGCATGGTCCAGACTGCCAACTGATGCATAGCATCGGTCTGCTCTGCCCAGATAGGGAAATTATCTTTATAAGTGGGGAAACTTTCCTGCAAAGAGCGAACGATAGCCATATCTTCAAAATAGAGAATAGTACCATATCCACAAGCGAAACAGCCATCAATCTTTTCTTCGGTCTTGCCAAATACCTCAGCCGGAACCCGCTTACGCAAGACATTTTTTACAATGTTCCACAACTTTTCATGTGCCTTACCTGTTAATAACACAACACGAGTGGTTTGAGAATTGAAAGCTGAGGGGACAAATTCTACAGCAAAACGAATTAAATCTCTTATTTCTTTATCAGACAATGTCGATTTGTTTTGGATCCGATAAAATGTACGACGGGCTTTCAGAGCCTCCTTAAAACTTTTTGTCATATAAAACAACGTATTTATGGGTTATTATAAATGAAGAACAAACAGGTAACAAAAGAAGTTCACTTTTTTTGCTTTTTTCAATGCAATAACCTATTTTTGTTAGCTAATTATTAACATTAAAACAACACATTCAATGAAAGATTTTCTAAAATTTACGTTTGCCAGCGTCATCGGCGTCATTCTGGCAGGCGTAGTGTTCACTATACTAGGGATTATCACTCTGGTTGGCATAGTCGCCTCATCGGATACTGAAACGGTGGTGAAAGACAACTCTATCTTCGTACTCGACTTTAAAGGCAGTTTGTCCGAACGTGTACAGGAAAACCCACTCCAACAACTTTTGGGAGAAGAATTTGAAGCATACGGTTTGGATGACATTCTAGCTTCTATCAAGAAGGCAAAAGACAATGACAAAATCAAGGGTATTTATATCCAACCTTCTTATTTGGAAGCATCATACGCTTCCTTAGAGGAAATACGCAATGCATTACTGGATTTCAAAGAAAGCGGCAAATTCATCGTTGCTTATGCAGACCAATATGCACAGGGGATGTATTATCTTTCCAGCGTGGCCGATAAAATAATTATCAATCCGCAAGGAAGTATTGGATGGCACGGAGCAGGCATGCAACCTGTTTTCTTCAAAAATCTGGTTTCCAAACTAGGACTGGAAGTACAGGTATTCAGAGTGGGTACTTACAAATCAGCCGTGGAACCGTTTATCGCTACAGAAATGAGTCCGGCCAACCGCGAACAGATGACCGAATGTCTGGAATCTGTCTGGCATCGTATTCTTGCAGATGTATCCGACTCACGACGCATCCCGACAGATACTTTGAATGCTTATGCTGACCGATATATGGATTTTTGTCAGGCAGAAGAATATATTCAATGCAAACTGGCAGATACCCTGATGTATAAAGATGAGGTTATTTCCTATCTGAAACAATTAAGCGGTCGTGACGAAGACGACAAACTGAACAGTCTTTTCATAGAAGACATGATAAACGTCAAGAAAAATGTGCCCAAAGACAAAAGTGGAAATATAATAGCCGTATATTATGCATACGGCGAGATCCTGGATGCTCCCGGCAGTTCCACAGAAGATTGTATTGATGTACAAAAGATGTGTAAAGACCTGCGCAAATTACGTGACAACGATGACGTAAAAGCTGTTGTATTACGCGTCAACTCACCGGGTGGCAGCGCATACGGTTCAGATCAAATATGGCGTGAAGTAGTAAGACTGAAAGAGAAAAAACCGGTAATCGTTTCTATGGGAGATTATGCTGCATCAGGAGGCTATTACATTTCCTGCGCTGCAAACCGCATTTTCGCTGACCCGACTACGCTGACTGGTTCTATCGGCATATTCGGCATGATGTATTCAGGTGAGAAACTGTTTACTGAAACTTTAGGACTAAATTTTGATGTAGTGAAAACTAATAAAATGGCTGATCTGGGTGCCAGCCTAGGTCCGGTTCTCACCCGCCCGCTAAATGCATCAGAACAAGAATTAATGCAGAACTATGTCAACCGAGGATACAAGTTGTTCGTAAACCGTTGCGCTGAAGGTAGAAAAATGTCTACAGAGGCTATTGAAAAAGTTGCTGAAGGCCGTGTATGGACCGGTGCCATGGCAAAAGACCTTGGTCTGGTAGACGAGTTGGGAGGTATAGACAAAGCATTGAATGCCGCCGCCACCCAAGCCGGTATCGAAAATTACAGTATTATCGGCTATCCTGAAAAAGAAAATATTTTCGCAAGCCTGCTGGGCAATCAGAAAAAACATTATATAAACAGCGAAATTAAAGAATATTTGGGAAGCTATTATAACAGCTTCAAGGCGCTGGAGAACATAAAAGACGCCAACTGTATACAGGCACGTATGCCGTTTGACCCTAATATCCAATAAATTGCACATGGAAGGTAATCTTATCAAGATAAACAAGTGGCTATATCCGGTTTCATGGATTTATGGAACCGGTGTATGGCTGCGTAATAAATTGTTTGACTGGGGAATATACAAAGAACGTAAGTTTGATATTCCGGTCATCTCGGTAGGCAACATCACCGTAGGCGGAACCGGAAAGACCCCCCATACAGAATACCTGATAAGATTATTGCAGAAAGATTACAAAGTAGCCGTACTGAGCCGCGGCTACAAACGCAAATCCAAAGGCTTTGTACTTGCCAGACCGGATACGTCCGTACAGATGATAGGTGACGAACCTTTCCAAATGAAACAGAAGTTTCCGGATATCCATATGGCAGTAGACCGGGACCGTTGTCATGGCATAGAGCAGTTATGCAATAGTCACATCGCCCCTGGAACAGAAGTGATTATTTTGGATGATGCTTTCCAGCACCGATATGTAAAGCCCGGAATAAACATCTTATTAGTAGATTACCACCGACTGATTTGCGAAGACACCTTGCTGCCTGCCGGACGAATGCGCGAACCTGAAAACGGAAAAAGCCGGGCACATATTGTCATTGTCACTAAATGTCCTAAGGACATCACCCCTATGGATTTAAGAGTCTTAAGCAAGCAAATGGAACTTTACCCCTATCAGCAGCTCTACTTCACAACATTAGCATACGGCAAGCTGCATCCGTTGTTTACAGCAGGGAATGCAGTTTCATTAAAAGAGATAGAAAAAGACAAGCATATCCTATTGGTGACAGGCATAGCCTCCCCAGCAAAACTCATTCAAGATTTATCACCATACAATGAGCACATTGAGTCACTGGCTTTCAGTGACCACCATGACTTTACAGCAAGAGATATGGAACTGATAAAGAAGCGTTTCATGAAACTTCCGGAAGGTAAACGCATGATTATCACCACTGAAAAAGACTCTGTACGACTAGCAGCCCATCCACTGATGGACGAAGCGCTAAAACCTTATATATATATGCTGCCCATTGAGGTAGTCTTTTTACAAGACCAACAAGAACTGTTTAACTCAAATATAACCGACTATGTTAGAAAAAATTCAAGAAACAGCAACTTTTCTTAGAGAAAAGATGCATACCAGTCCCGAAACTGCTATTATATTAGGTACCGGCTTAGGAAGCCTGGTACACGAAATTACCGATAAATACGAGATCAGTTACAAAGATATCCCTAATTTCCCTGTTTCAACCGTAGAGGGACATAGCGGTAAATTGATTTTCGGCAAATTAGGTAATAAAGACATCATGGCTATGCAGGGACGTTTCCACTTCTATGAAGGATACTCCATGAAAGAAGTTACTTTCCCCGTACGGGTGATGCGTGAATTAGGCATCAAAACATTGTTCGTATCCAATGCAGCTGGAGGTACGAATGCAGACTTTGAAATCGGTGATCTGATGATTATCAGAGATCATATCAACTTTTTTCCCGAACATCCGTTACACGGCAAGAACATTGAATACGGTCCCCGTTTCCCGGATATGAGTGAAGCCTACTCCAAAGATCTGATAGACAAAGCACTGGAGATCGCTAAAGAAAAAGGTATCAAAGTACAACAAGGAGTATATATCGGTACACAGGGACCTACCTTCGAGACTCCGGCAGAATACAAGATGTTCCACATTCTTGGAGCTGACGCCGTAGGTATGTCTACCGTTCCCGAAGTTATTGTAGCAAACCATTGTGGTATCAAAGTGTTTGGAGTATCGGTTATCACCGACCTAGGCGTGGAGGGAAAAATTGTGGAAGTTTCACACGAAGAGGTTCAGAAAGCGGCAGATGAAGCGCAACCGCGCATGACTACCATTATGCGTGAAATGATTAATCGAATTTAAGGACATGCAGGAAATAAACAGAACAGAAATAGCGACCTTAGGTGAGTTCGGCCTCATTAAACATCTAACGAAGGATATCGAGTTAAAAAATCCGGAAACCCAATATGGTGTGGGAGACGATGCAGCCGTATTGGAATTTAAAGATAAAGAGGTATTGGTAACCACAGACTTACTGATGGAAGGGGTACATTTTGATTTGGTTTATACCCCATTGAAACATTTGGGATATAAATCGGCCATCGTAAACTTCTCGGACATTTATGCCATGAATGGTACTCCAAAACAAATCACAGTTTCTATCGCACTGTCCAAACGCTTTTGTATTGAAGATTTAGAACAGTTCTATGATGGGCTAAAACTGGCTTGTGAACTACACCATGTAGATATTGTGGGTGGAGATACAACTTCATCCGTAACCGGGCTCGCCATCAGTATTACTTGCATAGGTGAAGCGGACAAGGACAAAGTGGTTTATCGCAACGGCGCACAAGATACAGACTTGATTTGTGTCAGCGGTGACTTGGGGGGAGCTTATATGGGACTTCAACTTCTAGAGCGTGAAAAGGCTGTTTTCCAAGGAGAAAAAGAAGCAAATCCGGATTTTTCCGGAAAAGAATATATTTTGGAACGTCAGTTAAAGCCTGAAGCACGTAAGGATATCATTGAGAAACTGGCTAAAGCGGGAATCAAGCCCACCGCTATGATGGATATTTCCGACGGTCTTTCTTCGGAACTGCTGCATATATGCTCACAAAGCGATACCGGCTGCCGCGTTTACGAGGAAAGAATTCCCATTGATTGCCAAACGGCTGTAATGGCGGAAGAGCTGAATATGAATGTGACAACATGCGCTTTAAATGGTGGTGAGGACTATGAGCTATTATTTACTGTACCTTTAACAGAGCATGAACGAGTTTCGGCTATAGAAGGTATAAAAGTGATTGGTCACATCACCAAACCGGAGCTGGGATGTGCCCTGATTACCCGTGACGGACAAGAGTTTGAGCTGAAAGCGCAAGGTTGGAATCCACTAAAAGAAAAATAATTTTAATTAAACAACACTGATAATAAGCATCTTATGTTTTTATCAGTGTTTTTTTTTAGAAATAGTTTGCAGTTTAAAAAAGTTTCACTACCTTTGCAACCGCAAACAAGAAATAATGGTGCCATAGCTCAGTTGGTAGAGCAAAGGACTGAAAATCCTTGTGTCCCCGGTTCGATTCCTGGTGGCACCACTTTTCAAGAAGGCAAAACGATGTAAATCCCTGAATTTCAAAGAAGTTCAGGGATTTTTCTTTTCCAAGAATAGGCAAAATTAGTGGGATTGAAGCAAACCATACGTCCTTATTCAAGGGACTGGTTTTAAAAGCCCAGAATGTTCCACCACAAAGCATCTACTTCATTCTTTTACAGCACGTTGCACTATTTTACATAACAGGGTTCTCGGTTCGATTTCCTAACTTTGTATCATTAAAAATTGAGCCGTATGGAAAGAAAAAGATTCAGCGTGTTGTTCTTCATCAAGCGTAGCAAACTGTTAAAAAACGGGGAAGCACCCGTGCGTGTGCGTGTCACTTATGACCGCCTATACGTGGAACTTCAACTAAAGCGGAGTATCAAAGTCCCACTTTGGTCGCAGGAAAAAGAGAAATCGACAGGCAAAGACCGAAATTCAGTCGAACTTAACCATTACATTGACGCCCTGCGTGTGAAATTCTATCAGATTTACCAAGACTTGGAACTGGAGGGAAAGATTATCTCCGCACGTGCCATAGTGAACCGCTATCAGGGAAAGGACGAAACTTTCAAGACATTGTATAATGTATTCAAGGAACATAATGACAACTGCCGAAAGCTAATCGGGACGGACTATGCCGACATCACCGTAAGACGTTACGACAATTGCCTTAAATACCTCATGGAACTGGTTAAACGGAATTACAAGGTAGATGATATACTGTTGCGTGAGGTAAACGGGGAATTGGTGCGTAAATTCGATTTATACCTAAAGACAGAAAAGCATTGCGCACAGAATACCGTTATCCGGTACATGAAATGTTTCAAGAAAGTGATAAACCTTGCCATTGCCAACGAGTGGCTGACAAAGAACCCGTTTGCAGGAATCAAGTTTCACGAGGTGGAGGTGAACAAACAGTTCCTAAGCCAAGCCGAGATAAACCGGATATGGCAGAAAGAGTTCA
>ERZ779802.746-NODE-746-length-11434-cov-4.201951_pt1 | contig 11434 bp, 5 predicted proteins | sample MGYA00511252_ERZ779802 | MGnify/ENA primary metagenome ERZ779802 (study PRJEB29588, sample SAMEA2153887) | human gut metagenome | biome: human gut; feature: human-associated habitat; material: faeces | place: Denmark | collected 2008/2010 ... | reverse complement strand
TGGAGCAGACAAAGGTTTCCGAGCATTTCACACAGCCGCCAAAACATTACACTGAAGATTCCCTTTTGTCTGCAATGGAACGAGCCGGAAACGAGGACATGACTGACGATGTGGAGCGCAAAGGACTCGGTACACCTGCCACCAGAGCAGACATTATAGAGAAGTTAGTCAAGGACGGTTTCGTGAAGCGTGAGAAAAAGCAGATCATACCGACAGAGGATGGAATGAAGCTGATTACGGTGCTTCCCGATGTGGTAAAGTCACCGAAACTTACCGCTGATTGGGAAAATGCCCTTACCCTTGTTGCAAAGGGAGAGATGGAGCGTGAGGACTTTATGGCAGATATTGAAACAATGGTATCTGACTTAATCCACACCTACCACGAAGTCAGTGACGAGCAGAAAAAGATGTTCGCACAGGAGCAGAAGGTACTTGGTAAATGTCCGAACTGCGGCGGAGAGGTGGTAAAGGGAAAATACGGAGCTTTCTGCAAGAATAAGTGCGGCATGAATGTAAGCCGGATCATGGGCGTTTCCCTGTCAGATGAACAGGTGGAAAGCCTGCTTGACGGGAAAAAGACGTTGCTAAAGGGGCTTACAAGCAAGGCGGGCAAGAAATACGATGCCTATATCATTCCGAGCGGTACGGAAGAATACCACTACACAAAGGACGGAGAAGAAAAGTCCGGAGTGCAGTTTAAGTTTGTCATGGAGTTTCCCAATAAGAAATTCACAGGGAAGAAAAAATAAAAGGAGGATGTAACAAATGGGAGCAGAAGAAACAAAGAAAATACAGGACAATGAGAGCAAGGCGGACAAGTTTGTCCGTCTTGGGGAGTATCGTGTGAACAAGGTCATTGATGCAATCGGCAGGCTTGAGAACCTTTCCAACCGCACCAATTATGAGTATACACAGGAGCAGGTGGAAGCCATGTTTTCCATTATGGAAAAAAGGCTTTTGGAAGTCAAAGGCAGATTTGCCCCGAAAAAGGAAAAAGAAGATACGTTTTCATTTGGAAGAAAAGCAGAATAGGGAGGAAAGTCAGAATGAAGCAGTTAGAAAAAGAAATCAATGTAACAAGCCAGAGAAACATGATGAAGAGGTACCAGATGTATGGTGCCACAGTATCAAAGCTGACAGAGAAATCACAGAATGACACCAAGAAGGGAGAGAGAAAGTAATGGAATATAGAGATTTTGTAGAACAGGTAAAAGAACAGATACAGGATTTCCTTCCTGAAAAGTTTGCAGATGCTGCAGTTGAGGTCAATCAGATTGTAAAGAATAATGACTGTGTTCTGGACGGTCTGATGGTAAGAACAGAGGAAAGCAATATTGCACCTACCATTTATCTGAATCCATATTTTGAGCAGATACAGGATGGTGCTGAATTGGATGATGTGTTAGCTCAGATTGCAAGTGTGTATCAGTCACATTATATAGATCATGATATAGATGTATCGGCAGTTACCGATTTTGACAAGATTAAGGAAAAAATTGTATGTAAGCTGATCAACGAGGAAGCAAATCAGCAGTTCCTTCAGGATAAACCGTACTCCAAGTTGGAAGATTTAGCAGTTGTGTATCAGATTTTAATGGATAAAACAGGAGAAGGAACTGCGACCATTACCATTACAGATAATCTGATGGATGGATATGGAATCACACTTGAAGAACTGCATGACCAGGCGTTGCAGAATATGGATACTTTGCAGCCACATAGTTTCAAAGGAATGAATGAGACGGTTGCGGAGATGATTGCAGTTGATATTGCAAGAGAACAAAATGTGGGTATGGATGAAGCAAAAGAAATGGCAATGCAGATGATGTCGGATATTCCCGATACCATGTATGTGCTGACAAATGATACAAAAGTAAATGGGGCGGCTGCAATTTTAAACGATGATATCAGACAGGAGATCGCTGAGAAGGTAGGAGATTTTTACATGCTGCCTTCTTCAATCCATGAAACGCTGATTATACCGAAAGATGCGGGAATGGAGTTTAAAGAACTTGAGCAGATGGTACAGGAAGTAAATCAGACACAGGTGGCGCCTGGAGAACGTCTTTCGGATCATGTATATGAGTATGATGCCAAAGAACATGAACTGTTCCGCAGTGACCGGGCAGAGGAACGTGCTAAGCAGAAAGAGGAAAAAGGAGATAACCGTCATGAGCGTGTTTCAGTAAAGGAGAAGCTTGCGGAGAAGAAGGATGCTGTTATTAAAATGAATGCCGGGAAAGAGCATTCTGCACCGGAAAAGAAAAAGGAAGCCGTAATATAGGAGGAGTGGGATATGTATACAACAGGAGATAAGCTATTAAACGTGATGAAAGAGGAAGAAATCGGGATTGCGGAGCTTTCCAAAATTTCCGGTGTGCCGGAGAGAATAATCCTTGACATTATGGCAGGAGTTAAGGAGCCGGAGCTTGGTGCTATGTGCAAGATTGCAGAGGGACTGGGTATCTGTGTCCATGAACTTCGTGCGGATGAGGAGAGTTATGCGGTATCCGTTCCGAAGGATACCCTTGCCAAGCTGATTGTTGTCAGCGAGATTAACGGAGTGGAACTTGAGGAACTGATTAACTGTATTCTGGAAAAAGGTATTGAGGAGCATGGTTTTTATGCCTGATGCCGATAAGTAACTGATCACAGGCTGTAGGGTGCTTAAAGTGCCTTACAGCCTTTTTTACGGAGGTTTACCATGAGAAAATATAAATTGATTTCCGCACTGGCAGAGGAAACAGCAAAAGAAGTCGTGCGGAATGAAGAAAACTGGAGGAGATACCTAAATACTGCTTCCAGATTGTATAAATATCCATTTAAGGAACAGCTTTTAATCTATGCCCAAAGACCGGAGGCAACCGCCTGTGCTTCCATAGAGATATGGAATGAAAAGATGCACTGCTGGGTAAACAAAGGTGCAAAGGGCATTGCACTGATAGATGAGGATAGTTTTTCCGGTTTGAAGTATGTCTTTGATATTTCAGATGTGCATAAGGCAAGAAGAATCGGACAATTCCCTAACCTTTGGGAAATGCGTGAGGAACACATGGAATCGGTGATTTCCCGTCTGGAAAAGACTTATGGGGATACCGACAGGGAAGCCGGGTTTGTGGGACGTATCCGGGAGATTGCCGGACGGATTGCAGAGGACTGTTATAAAGAGCTTGCTTCAGATATGGAATACTTAAAGGAAGGGAGCTTTTTAGAGGAACTGGACGAGCTGAACGTGGAAATAAGGATACGGGAAACCCTTGCCGACAGCATTGCCTATACTGTTTTAAAGCGTTGCGGCATGGAGGAGAGCGAGCTTGCCGAAGAAATAAACTTTCCTTATATCCATGAGTTTAACACAGTGGAAACACTGTCACAGCTTGGCAGCAATGTGTCTGATTTATCCAAGCCAATCCTTATGGAAATTGGAAAAGCAATCGGAGCGTATGACAGGCAGATTGCCCAAAATCGGGAAGAAACGAGAGTAGGCAGGGAACGTATCGACACCCATGAGAAAAATATCGAAAAAGGACTTGCAAATGCATCTGAAGCAGACTATAATGCGTTAAAGCGTGAAAGCGAAAGTCAAGACGAACAATCTATCACACAGACCGGAGAAGCCGGGGAAAGGAGCAAATATGATGAATCTGACATACGAGAAGAACGGGGATTATCAGATACCGATGGTAGCAATGGACGAACAGCCGAAGGAGGTACTGACAAAGTACGGACTGATGAGGAAGAAGTTCTTACAGGAGCACAAGAACGGAGTATATACGGGACTTCTTCTGAGCGGGAAGCTGAAGGAACACTTGTTGATGATACAGGAGCAGGCAGAGGAGAGAATGGAGCTTCTGACCAGACAGATGAAGGAGAGAGAGGGGATAACGGAGCAGATGAAAGCAGAGAATCAGATGCTCTGGGTAGCGAAGATGAACAGCATCGTACACTCGGCAGAGGAGATCGTGATGACGGAACTAATCTACAGTTAAATATCGAACAGCCGGAGGGAACCTATCAGCAGTTAAGCCTGTTTCCGAGCTTTGAGGAACAGGTTGGCACAATCGCAGCAGCGGAAGCAAGTATTCAATATACCATGCCCGCTGCTTTTTCTTTGCCACAGGAGCAGATTGACAGTATCTTGCGTAGTGGCGGCGGTAGGGATAACAGCAGAAAACGTATCTATGCCAAGTATCAGCAGGGTAAGACACCGGAAGAAATGGCAGAATTTTTAAAGAACGAGTATAAGACCACCGGAAAAGGTTTTGAGTTTGACGGAAATCCTGTTTCACTGTGGTTTGATGAAATGGGTATGCGTATCGGTTACGGTACATCGGCAAAGGAAAATACCCTTGCAGTGATGAGTTGGAGCGAAGTGGAGAGCCATATCCGTGTTATGGTGGAGAATGGTACTTATATGAGTGCCAACGAAGTATTCCTTGTGGATGCGGTGGAGCGTGAGAGAATTGCTACGGACATTAACAATTTCTTCCGTGACGGAATATCGGAAATGCCGGAGAGTCTGGAGCTTAAATTTTCCAATTACCCGGCAAGCATGGAAAAGTTGTGTGAGCTTTTAGCCACAACAGAAGGCAGAGAGCTGATTAAGGATGAGCTTGAAAAGGCAAAGGCACAGCTTGACAGCGGAGAAAAGCAGATTAAATGGCGGTATGTGAAAAGACCGGATTATTTATTAGAACAGCTTGCGGATTTAGGTGTGGAAAAGAAAGAATTTCCAGCACTTGATACGGTAGAGGTAAGGAATGAGGACTTTATCACACAGGACGAGATTGATTACAGGCTGGCAGGAGGAAGCGGTTTTGAACATGGAAAATTCCGTATCTATGAGTATTTCATGGAAGGGCATGACAAGAAAGATAACATTGCTTTTCTGAAAAATGAATATGGTACGGGCGGCAGCTCCCACGCACTTCCGGGAAGTGACAGAGCGCACGAGGATCACGATGCCAAAGGTATCCGTCTGGAGAAAGGTAACTATGGCAGTCCTTACGCAAAGGTGCTTTTAAACTGGAATGTAGTAGAGAAACGTATCCGGGAGCTTGTGCAGGCAGATAAATACCTTTCGCCGGAGGGAAAGGAAGCCTATGCACAGTATAAACAGGAACAGGCAGAGAAAGCCATGCAAAAAGAACAGGCGAAGTTGGAGGGTGGTGTAACCAATCAGGAATTAGATAGAGAAACAGGAACTGTTGCTGAAGGAGAACCAAAAGCACCGGAAACCGGAAAAACAGACATAGAGCAGTTAAATAAAAGGCTGTCTGAAATGTCGGCTGTGGTTAAAATCTGCGGAGCATTAGACCGGAAAGATGTGGTTGGCTGGAACGAGAAAACACAGGCAGTCACGATTGCTGACGATGAGCGAGCTTTGGAGGGAAAAGAGGTCTATGATTTCCTTTTTGCAGAAGCGGCAGACTATGTAATGATGCAGACAATCAGCGGCGAAACAGAAAAAGCTCTGGAGATGGACGGTCTGTTAAAGGATGCCGGACAGTATGCGGCACATTATGAGGGCGAGCCTGCCATAGAGCAGACAGAAGAACCGCCTTTGACTGCGGATGATGTTCAAAACCTTGTATTGATAGACCGGGAATATATCAGAGGTACACGAACAACAGTCTATGATTTTGAGTGTGATATTCGTGGGGAACATGATAAGCTGCAATATACGCTTGGATACCATGATGACGGAGAAGGCTTTACCATTCATACGGAGAAGGATGATATTTGGGAACGTATGCCGGAGCCTGAACTGGCACGATTGGAGGGCATTCTTGTCAGGGAAGCATTATATTTTAAGTACCATGATAAAATAGCCGGGGCAAAGAGCCTTGAGGACATGGAGGAGATTCGCTTCAGCATTATGGAAGAAGAATCTCCTTATTTTTCTGCTGTTTCCCAAAGAATATGGGGTGAATATGAACAGAAAAATGAAGAATTGTCCAATCCAATGAAAGAGAGTGAAGTGATTGCCGAACCAGAGCCGCAGAATGAAGCAGAAGCGCCAAAGGAACAGCCACAGATTGACAAATCGGGTGCAGTCAACTTCCACATTGCTCCGGAAACAGAGAAAAGTGACGGGAAAGGCTTTGCGGCAAAAGAAAAATTCCGTCAGAATGTGGAAGCAATCAGAACGCTTGAAAAGATTGAGGGCGAAAACCGTATTGCCACGCCAGAAGAACAGGAGATTTTAGCAAAATATGTGGGCTGGGGTGGTCTTGCTGATGCCTTTGATGAAACCAAAACGAATTGGGCAAGTGAATATCAGGAATTAAAGAGCCTGTTGTCAGCCGAGGAATACGATTCAGCAAGGGAAAGTACCTTAAATGCCCACTATACAAGCCCTGTGATCATCAAGGCTATTTATGATGCGATGGAACGAATGGGCTTTTCCAAAGGTAACATCTTGGAGCCGGCAATGGGTATCGGTAACTTTTTCGGTATGTTGCCGGAAAAAATGCAGGAGAGCAGGCTTTATGGTGTGGAGCTTGATGGAATTACCGGAAGAATTGCAAGGCAGCTATACCCGAATGCCGATGTGAAGATCACTGGCTTTGAAAAGACGGATTATCCCAATGATTTCTTTGATGTGGCAATCGGAAACGTGCCATTCGGTCAGTACAAGGTGGCAGACAGAGCCTACGATAAGCATAACTTCCTCATACATGATTACTTTTTCGCCAAAGCCTTAGATAAGGTCAGACCGGGCGGCGTGGTGGCATTTGTCACCTCAAAGGGAACAATGGATAAGAAAAGCCCGGAAGTCAGAAAGTACCTTGCGCAGAGAGCGGAGCTTCTTGGAGCGATCAGGCTTCCCAACACAGCCTTTAAGGAAAATGCAGGGACGGAGGTTACTTCGGACATTCTTTTCTTAAAGAAGCGTGACAGGGTAATCGACATCGAGCCGGATTGGGTGCATCTTTGTGAAAATGAAGATGGCATAGCCATGAACCAGTATTTTGCAGACCACCCGGAAATGATCATGGGAAAAATGGAAATGGTCAGCGGGCAGTTTGGCATGGAAGCCACCTGTACACCGGATACCACCATTTCATTATCCAAGCAGCTTGAAAAGGCTATATCCCATATCGAGGGCAGCATTGACGAGGTAGAGTTCGATGAGCTTGATGATGAGCTGGCAAGAGAAGCAATCCCCGCCGATCCAGGCGTGAAGAATTACAGTTACACTATCGTGGACGAGAGGGTGTATTACCGGGAAAATTCCATTATGAAGCCTGTGGACGTATCAGAAACGATGGAGCAGCGCATGAAAGGCATGGTGCAGATTCGTGACTGTACACAGGAGCTGATTGACTATCAGTTGAACGAATATCCGGAAGATATGATTAAGAGCAAGCAGGCAGAGCTTAATGAGCTGTATGATGCGTTTTCCAAGAAATACGGTCTGATCAATTCACAGACCAATAAGAGAGCGTTTAATCAGGATTCAAGCTATTGTCTGCTTTGTTCATTGGAGAAATTAGACGATGAGGGCAACTTCAAAGGCAAGGCTGATATGTTTTCCAAGCGAACCATTAAAAAGGCAGAGGTTGTTACAAGCGTGGATACCGCAAGTGAAGCACTGGCGGTGTCATTAGGGGAAAGGGCAAGGGTAGACCTAGCCTATATGTCGGAGCTTACGGGAAAAAGCGAGGAAGAAGTGGCAAAGGAGCTTGCCAGAGTGATCTTCCAGAACCCGGTCACAGAAAAGTGGGAAACCGCAGACGAGTATTTAAGCGGAAATGTCAGGGAGAAGCTGGCAACCGCAAGGGTATTTGCAGAGAACCGTCCAGAGTTTGCAATCAATGTCACAGCTCTTGAGGGCGTTCAGCCCAAGGAGCTTGATGCAAGCGAGATTGAGGTGCGTATCGGTGCCACATGGATTGAGCCTAAGTACATCGAGGATTTCATGCGGGAAACCTTTGAAACACCGGATTACCTCTTTGACCGTAACCTTGTCGGGGTGCAGTATTCCGATGTGACAGGACAGTGGAACGTAAAGGGCAAAAATGCGGATCGTGGCAATTCACTTGTCAATATGACCTACGGAACGAGCCGGGCAAATGCCTACCGTATTCTGGAGGATTCCTTAAACCTTCGTGATACCCGTATCTTTGATACGATAGAGGAAGATGGGAAGGAAAAGAGAGTTCTTAACAAAAAGGAGACCATGCTTGCCAGCCAGAAACAGGAAGCCATAAGGGAAGCCTTTAAGGACTGGGTATTTCGTGATCCGGAGCGCAGACAGACCTTGTGTGCCAAGTACAATGAGCTTTTCAATTCCACCAGACCGAGAGAGTATGACGGTTCCCACCTAAAGTTTCCGGGCATGACACCGGACATTACATTAAGACCGCATCAGCTTAATGCGGTGGCACACCAGCTTTACGGCGATAATACCCTGCTTGCCCATTGTGTGGGTGCGGGTAAGACCTTTGAAATGATTGCTGCAGCAATGGAGAGCAAGCGGTTAGGGCTTTGCCAAAAGAGCTTATTTGTTGTACCGAACCATTTAACAGAGCAGTGGGCGAGTGATTTCCTGCGCCTGTATCCGGGTGCAAATATTTTAGCTGCTACAAAGAAAGATTTTGAGCCTGCCAACCGTAAAAAGTTCTGTTCCCGTATTGCAACGGGAGATTATGATGCGGTCATCATCGGGCATACGCAGTTTGAAAAGATACCGCTTTCAATGGAAAGACAGGCTGCCATGATTGAGCGGCAGATAACGGAAATAGAAATGGCAATCGAAGCGGTCAAGGCGGAAAAGGGAGAGCGTTACACCATTAAGCAGATGGAAAAAACAAAAAAATCATTAGACGCAAGGCTGAGCCGATTGAACGATACTTCCCGCAAGGACAATGTAGTAACCTTTGAACAGCTTGGTGTTGACAGGCTGTTCGTAGATGAGAGCCACAATTATAAGAACCTTTTCTTATACACCAAGATGCGGAACGTGGCGGGCATTGCACAGACAGAAGCACAGAAGTCCTCGGATATGTTTGCAAAGTGTCAGTACATGGACGAGCTGACAGGCGGCAAGGGCATTATCTTTGCCACAGGTACACCGATTTCCAACAGTATGACGGAGCTTTATACGAATATGCGCTATCTGCAATACAGTACGCTCCAGAAACTTGGTCTTGGCAATTTCGACAGTTGGGCGGCTACTTTCGGAGAAACGCAGACAGCCATAGAGCTTGCACCGGAGGGAACCGGATACCGGGCAAAGACAAGATTTGCGAAGTTTTTCAATCTTCCGGAGCTGATTGCACTTTTCAAGGAGAGTGCGGACATTCAGACACCGGATATGTTAAAACTTCCTGTGCCGGAAGCAGAGTATGAAAATGTGGTGTTAAAGCCGAGTGAGTATCAGAAAGAAATGGTACAGTCCCTTGCGGATCGTGCGGAGGCTGTTCGTGATAGGAAGGTAGAGCCACACGTTGACAATATGCTCAAAATCACCAATGACGGTAGAAAACTTGCATTAGACCAGCGTTTAATCAACGATATGCTTCCCGATGAGGATAATTCTAAATCCACCACCTGTGTGGACAAGGCATTTGAGATATGGGAGGAAACAAAGGAACAGAAGTCGGCACAGCTTATCTTCTGTGACTTATCGACACCGAAAGGAGATGGTACATTCAATGTTTATGAGGACATTTGCAACAAGCTGAAAGAAAAGGGTGTCCCACCGGAAGAAATCGCATTTATCCATGATGCCAATACGGAAAAAAGAAAAGCGGAGCTGTTTGCAAAGGTAAGAAGCGGACAGGTTCGTTTTTTGTTGGGTTCTACTGCCAAAATGGGAGCCGGAACCAACGTACAGGACAGACTGATTGCATTACATCATCTGGATGTGCCCTGGCGTCCGTCTGACATTGAACAGCAGGAAGGTCGTATTTTACGACAGGGCAATATGAATGATAAGGTCAAGATTTTCCGGTATGTGACGGAAGGCACCTTCGACAGCTATTCATGGCAGCTCATTGAGAACAAGCAGAAGTTTATCGGGCAGATCATGACGAGCAAGTCCCCGGTGCGTTCCTGTGAGGACATTGACGAAGCGGCGCTCTCTTATGCAGAGGTCAAAGCACTTGCAACCGGAAACCCTTACATTAAGGAGAAGATGGATTTGGATATACAGGTTTCAAAGCTGAAGCTCTTAAAGGCAAACCACACAAGCCAGCGTTACCGTCTGGAGGACAATATCGCAAAGCATTACCCGATGCAGATCACAGCCTTAAAAGAAAGGCTTGAGGGATACCGGGCGGACATTCAGACCTATGCGGCGCATAAGCCTGTGGATAAGGACGCTTTTTCCATGAAGATAGGAAACCGTACCTATACGGACAAAAAGGAAGCGGGTGCGGCGTTGATTGATATGTGCCGGAGTGCCAAACAGCCAAACATGGCGGTCACAATCGGAGAATATCAGGGCTTTAAGATGAGCGTGTCTTTTGACTCGTTCTTCTCCAAGTTTACGATCAGCTTAAAAGGAAGTCTGAGCCATGAGGTGGAAATCGGAGCCGATCCACTTGGAAATCTGCAAAGACTGTCCAATGCGTTAGAGGGAATGACCGGGAAAATGGCAGACGTGGAGCAGAAGCTTTCTAACGTGGAACATCAGCTCGAAACTGCAAAGGTGGAAGTTACAAAACCTTTTGCGCAGGAGCAGGAACTGGCGGAGAAGCTAGAACGCCTTGCAGAGTTAAATGCGCTTCTGAATATGGACGAAAAGGGCGATAATGCACTGGATATGGGCGATGATGAGCCGGAGGACGAAAACGGAGAGCAGAGCGCACAGACGCAGGAAAGTGAGCCGAACAGGGCAGAAGATATACAGGCGGTGGCAGAGGAACCGTTAAAGCCTGTTGCAAGTTTCCTGATGTCGGAGCGTATCGCAGAGCATGACAAGGAACGGATGTTAGCAGACGGTTCCAGAGGGCGGGTATCCGTCAAGGAGAAACTTGCCGAGATGAAGCAGAAAATTTCCGATCAGAAGATGCCGGAGAAACCGGAGACTGTAAAGAGCAAAGGAAAAGAAGAAAGTTTATAGGAGGGTGCTATGGAAGCAAACGAACCAAAGAAAGAACAGAACACAGAGGAAATGGACGTTATGAAGCAGTTCATGGAGCTTTTGGGACAGCAGGGCATGAAAGAGCAGTCACAGGACTTTATGGAGGTCTTGCAGTATATCGCCGGGATGCAGTTACAGCTTTCCGCTATGGTGGACGAACTGCAAGGAGTACGGAAGCAGCTTGAAAGGATGCAGGAGAGCCAGCCGAAAGCAGCGGAAAGTCAGCTTTTGGATAAGGTGTCATACCTTCAGGAGAAGGTAAGCAGTCTTGCAGAACGCTTATCGGAATTGAAAGACCATTTGATTGACACCGCAGCACAGGCAGCAACCGCCCTTAAG
>ERZ779802.735-NODE-735-length-11546-cov-3.708206_pt1 | contig 11546 bp, 8 predicted proteins | sample MGYA00511252_ERZ779802 | MGnify/ENA primary metagenome ERZ779802 (study PRJEB29588, sample SAMEA2153887) | human gut metagenome | biome: human gut; feature: human-associated habitat; material: faeces | place: Denmark | collected 2008/2010 ... | reverse complement strand
CATATTGCAGTTAATCCATTCTTCCACCTGATAAAACCTGGTGTCACTGCTCCCAGCACACATCCTGCAAGAATTGCATATTCTGTTGCATGAGCTGTTTTTCTTACTGGATAATCAATCTTTTTTGCCATATCAACCTGCTCATATTCTTGCAGATTATCAAAACCGGGTACAAATATATTACACACTGTCATTCCAACTTTAATACTCTGGTTTTCTGATTCATCTCCCGGTTTTGCCGAAAAAGCAAATATTACTATCGCCCAGATAAGTGCAATTATCAAAAAAATCATTCTTCTAATATTATAATTCATAGTAACCCTTAATCCTTACCTAAAAAAATCCGGCATAAGCCGGATTGAATATAATAAAATGAGCAGCACTATAAGCCGGGTTATGTCAGCATAAGCTGTGATGATCATCTATCTAGTCCTGCTGTTGCCAGCAGGCTCAAGCGACCTACCTAAAGCTTGGCGGGCAGCCTTTATATCGCTTTTATTTGGTCTTGCTTCGAATGGGGTTTACATGTGCCACTGCTGTTACCAGCAATGCGGTAGTCTCTTCCCAGGTACTTTTCAATGATACTTTCGTTGAAGTTACGAGGATAATCCAGATACCAGTCCCAGTAACGGGCCACATTTGAAGAACTGTACAGATTCACATGACCGTCTTTCAGTTCCGCCAGCATACTGTCAAGCACTTGGAACAATCCGTCATTACCCATGTTGGACGTAATGAGAGGTTGGTATTTATCGTGGATGGCATCCCAGTCTATTTGTTTGTAATCCAGGAAACAGTATTGCTCGTCAATGATCTTCCACAAAGCTTCGAAGTTTCCCTGTGGTGAATTGTTGAACTCTTCCTCCCGGATACAGCTGGATAGCAAAGGCAGTATCATGAGCGCTACTCCCAGCCATCTAAACTTACTATGATATATTTCTTTTATTCCCATTATTCTATCCCCTTATCACGATGTTATCGCTTTATCACTTTATTTTTTCTTCTTGTCACGAATGAGAAACAATTCTTTTACGAAACCTACCATAAACACATGCGAATAGGTATGCGTCTTTATATCATTTACCTTGGACTGTTGCGCATCCCAGAGATAGGCTAAACGCATTTTGGCTCTTCCTACCGGGAAATCAACAGTCAGCATCTGCCGCAGGGATGGCTGGTTGTGTAGGGAAGTGAAATTAAGCACCCCGTTCCAGTTGCCCAACGTAAATATTTCGTAGTACGACTGTCCATAGTTGGGTGAGAACATAATACCTGCAAAAGGCAAGTTAACCTGATAGCGCAGGCTAACCGGATAGTTCTTGATTCTTAAATCCCATATTGCCATTCCCGATGCATCCAGATTGATGTAAGCGCGTGCCTGTGCCGGGTTGTTGCCATTGCGCAGATTGTAGACAAAGCCACCATTTAAGTCGATAAGTCCTCCGGCAAGTAATTTGAAGTTAGAAGTAATCGGAAAATTATAATGCAATCCGTAATTCCAGTTTGCCAGACCGGAGAACGTATTGTTGTTGTCCACCCGGTTGTGTGTATAGCCTAAGTCTGCCTGGAAGAAACTTTGCAGAGATACATTACCGTTCATCCACTTCGTCATGCGCATACTTTCGCGGGAAATACGGAAGTCAACGCCTTTGTATTCCTGCGGTGACAGGTAGGTGTCGAATACGTTTGTGAAGCCGACACCATACATTGTGGCGCGGGTTATAAAGCGTGTCCTTGCAGAAGAGTCCGCCCTCAGCTCTTGCAGCGCCTTTTCTTCAACACTTTGCGCTTTTATACTTCCACCTGCCAAAAGCAGGCATCCCACTATTACACCAATCTTATATAACTTCATTGATATAGTTGCTTATCACTAATCACTAATCATTAATCACTTAGAACAGCTTCATCTGCCCCGTTATTTCATCCCGGATATCATCTTCACTCTTTCCATGATCGGGGTCTAAAATTTCCGGCTCTTCTTCCTCCTGATCTTCTGTGTCCTGCGAAACCTCCGGCTGTCGTGTAGGTTCCAGTTCGTTGACAGTTTCCATTGTGAACGTAGTGATACGTTTACCTTTTGCTTTGAAACCTTTTACGGCGATAAATTCATCAGCCTCTATAATCATGGGTTCACGGAAACTGTCGTGTCCGCCGAATATGATTTCCAGGCGGGGATAACATTCGTCCGTCAGTAAGATGAGGCGATTGTTCTTGTTCTCTCCCAGATAGTTCTGCTTGCGGTTGGTTGCTTCCATACAGAAACGTTTGATATATGGGAAATTCTGTTGATCCGCGTCATAAAGTACGGCTGTCCATACCTTGTTCGGGTCAAACTTCTCTAATATACGAATATTGGCTTCATAGTGGTTGCTGAGATCGAAGTTGGTGATGTAGAACTCTCCGTTATCATGCACCACCAAGATACTGTCGTCGCTCTGGAATTCTCCCAGGTATTCACCTCGTCCGTCATAATTAAGGCGAAGTATGTCACGGTCGAACCAAACTTTTCGTCCGCCCAGAGTAGAACCTCCACGCTGCTTCAAGGCGATCTTGTGCACCGGAAGCTTGGTTAGAATGTTTCCCCTTGCCTGGCGTCCCTTAATGCCGATGGCACTAAAGTCTTCTTCGAAGATAATGCGTCGTACCCGTGGATTGGGTTTCAAGGTTACTTTGATGACTTCCGCTTCCCCGTTGGGGTTGGCAGTGAAGTACATGATGCGTGAATCGGGTGTGCCTTGCGTCACATCATATTCGCGATCACGGATAATGCTTGTCACTGCAAAACGCTTGATATAATGTGTACCCTCTTTTCCGTCACGGTAAACCACATTGTAGATGGTGCGCTTATCGTTTTTCTTGAATACATTGGCATAAAGAATATTCTTGCCCACAAATTTCTTGTCGGAAACAGGAGTAACCAGATATCGTCCGTCCCGGAAGAAGATAATGACATCGTCGAGGCTGGAACAATTTGAGAGAAATTCATCTTTCTTCAGACCTGTGCCGATGAAGCCTTCTTCGCGATTGATGTATAATTTTTCGTTGGCTTCCACTACCTTGCTTGCCTCGATGGTATCGAAGTTGCGCAATTCTGTACGGCGCGGGAAATTCTTGCCATATTTGTTTTTCAGCATCAAATACCAGTCTACCGTATATTCCACGATATTAGCCAGGTGATGGTCTATTTCCTCTATGTCCGCTTTCATGCGGGCAATGAGTTCTTCCGCTTTGTCGGAGTTGAACTTGAGGATGCGCCCCATCTTTATTTCCATCAATTTGAGGATATCTTCCTTGGTTACTTCGCGTACGAATTGTGGATAATAAGGTGTCAGACGTTCGTCGATGTGTTCGCAAGCAGCATCCATATTTTGGGCCTGCTCAAATTCCTTGTCTTTATAAATGCGTTCTTCAATGAAGATCTTTTCCAGTGAGGCAAAGTGCAGGCTTTCCAGTATTTCGTCTTTGCGTATTTCCAACTCCTGGCGCAGCAGGGATAAGGTGTTATCTACTGATTTTCTCAGTATATTGCTCACGGTGAGGAAGTGAGGTTTCTGATCGTCGATGACGCAACAATTGGGCGAAATGCTTACTTCGCAATCAGTGAAAGCATACAAGGCATCTATCGTCTTGTCCGAGGAAACACCAGGCGCCAGGTGAACCAATATCTCTACGTTGCCAGATGTCAGGTCTTCTACCTTCTTTATCTTGATTTTGCCTTTTTCGCTTGCCTTTACAATAGAGTCGCAAACACTGGCTACCGTTTTCCCGTAAGGAATTTCTTTGATAGCAAGTGTCTTATTATCAATCTTTTCAATTTTAGCGCGTATGCGTACCGCACCGCCACGTTCTCCGTCATTGTATTTAGAAACGTCGATGCTGCCGCCTGTCTGGAAATCCGGATACAGTTTGAATTCCTCTTCATGCAGATAGTGGATGGATGCATCGCAAAGTTCATTGAAGTTATGGGGAAGTATTTTGGATGAAAGACCTACCGCAATACCCTCTACTCCTTGTGCCAGCAGCAAAGGAAATTTAACAGGCAGGGTTACCGGTTCTTTGTTTCGTCCGTCATAGGAAAGTTTCCATTCGGTAGTTTTGGGATTGAACACTACATCGAGGGCGAATTTCGACAGGCGTGCTTCAATGTAACGGGGAGCAGCAGCGCCGTCACCGGTGAGTATATTACCCCAGTTTCCCTGACAGTCTACGAGTAAATCCTTCTGTCCCAATTGTACCAATGCATCACCGATAGAAGCGTCACCGTGTGGGTGAAACTGCATGGTATGTCCTACGATGTTCGCTACTTTGTTGTAACGTCCATCTTCCAAACGCCTCATGGAGTGCAGGATGCGTCTCTGCACAGGCTTCAAACCATCATTGATGTGGGGCACGGCACGCTCCAGAATAACGTATGAAGCATAATCCAGAAACCAGTTCTGGTACATACCGCTAAGTTGGTATTTTGCTTTTACGTCTTTCGTGTCAGCGGGTTTATAATCCGAATGTCCTTCGCTCCCTTCCGGGAGTCCGTTTTCCAAGTCGTCTTTTGGTGCTTCAAAGTCTTCGCTCATATCTGTTCCGGGAATATCTATTCTGAATAATCACTGAATTTTTCAGTCGAACGCAAAATTACTAAATTTCTCGGGAAAACCTGCAAATGAAGGTTTTTTAATTATCTGGATTCTTTTAAAGGGGATTTGTGGTGGGAATAAGTGTTGGGAGTTGTCATGTGAGAGGGTGTTGTGAAAATTGGGATGTTCACAACACCCTTTGAGGCTGCTTGAAGATAATCATTGAGATGAATGATGGCCTCTGATGAAAATATATTGGTTAGTCGGCGATGATAATGACAACACGGTTCCAGTCGTTTGTTTGGAACGGTTGTTCCTTATCTTGCATACTGGATACAGTGAGACGGTCACGGCTGATGCCGTATTTTTCTATCAACTGTTTTGCTACTGCTTCTGCACGTTGTTTGGCCAAGCGGAGGTTGATATCCCGACTACCGGTTCCGTTGTCGGCAAAGCCTGTTACGGTAGCCTTCGATTCGGGGAATTGCTTCATGTAATCGGCTATGGCAAGCACGTTCATTTCCTGATTGGGGGCAACATTCGTTCTGCCTAATCCGAAGGCAACGTGGCTTTTGATGCCTTTCACTACTTTAGTGGGCGGACAGTCCTGTTTTATGATTACGGTATCAGTCTTTTGCATCATAACTTCTTTCACCTCCTTTGTCACTTGTGACCGTTGCTCATTGACGAGTTGATTCACTTCCTCTTCGGTGTATAGCACTTCTGGATATTCTTCGGATATACAAGTGATACATTTATATCCGGTCTTGAATTTGTAAGTGAGTCCTAATGATAGAGTGAAGTAAGTATCGAAAGAGTGATCATCCCGCCCGTTCCAGCGATCGGAAACGCCGTTGGCGAGTGCTTCGATGTTGAAGTCCAGAGCATCGTTCAGTCGCAAAGCTCCTTGCAAACCGAGGCGTCCCATAAAGCTACTGATGCTGTGGCTATAAGTACGGTTGAAACCTATACCGGCTATAACGCTGAGATCGAACAATCGTTCGGGATATTTCCTGATGAGCTGGCTGAGGTTCATCAATCCGTCTACGGTGGCTGCGCCATAATAAAACCCGTGAGCCTGCTTGCTGATTTCAGAGCCGACGCGTCCGCGCCAACCACTGATGGCAAGCCGGGCTCCCCATACGGGGGAGAAATACTTACCTACAGCAATGGCTCCGGTAGGAGCTAACAGCTTTCCAAAATCGGCGTCTCCGGTAGAGTAGGAGGCTCCCATTTGCCCTTGTACGAACCACGGATTCGGATTTGTTTTCTTTTCCTGTGCATGGACATCTAGACAAACTGCTGTCAGTGCCATGGTGGTAATGATAATTTTGAGTTTCATAGTAAACTGTTTTTAGTTACCCATTTGTGCTTTTACCTGTTTATTGTCATCGGTATTCAGATGTACGCTATAGTTACGATAGATGTACTCTCCTACAGCATTGTCTTTGTTGGATAAAATCTGCTGTTTGTAGAATTGTGAAAATATCTCAGATATTTCCTCCGGTGTAATGTCTGTTTTTGAAACGACTCCGTCTTTACAATGTTGCAAGGCGTCAAGAAATTCTTTGATTCGGGTGTTCAGTGGAGTACCGGATAATTTGATATATTCTCCCAGTTCAACCTTTATGGTGCCATTTTCTATAGCAACCGGCATATCGAGCTGATCGGTGGAATCCTGTTCTGCTGTCATGTGTATGATGGCTACATACGGTTCGCTGATGTTGCCTTTTTCTTCGAGATAAAAGCGTCCGTCCTTGACTTCACAACTATCTATGCGGTTCTCGGAATTGTCTGTCAGGTATACCTTTTTATATTCCTTGAATGAAAGATATCCTTTGATGCGGCACCCCGGACCGTTAGAAGTTTCCGAACAAGCAGTCCATCCTATTGCTATGACGACAAGAGATAAAAGTAAAATATATTTCTTCATTATATAACTGGTTTTTATAATAAAAGCGGTTCGGCTAATCGTGTTAGCAGAACCGCCTTCCCTGCATTACATACGTTAAGTCTTTGGCTTAACGCTGTTCCTTCATTTTAGAATCTGAAACCGAGTTTCAGCACAGGCATATCAAACAACTTGATGTTGTGGTGTCCTATACTGTATTTGTCGAAACCTTTCGGGCAGATTTGTATCACGTCGTAGCGGTAAGCTACCGGCTGGAGTTCCAGACCGACAATCATACCTTTGGCAAGGCAGTATTCCAGTCCCGCTACGGCAGCGCCTTTGATGCCGAACATCTGTCCGGCTTTTCCTGCTGCCAGGTAGACGTGTTCCGGAAGTCCTTCTTCACTGTCTTCGTCTTCTCCGTCGCTATACGTTTTGCCTGTATAGGGTTCTGTGGTTTCAATACGCGCCATCTGGAAACCGGCTACGGCTCCTATGTATGGGTGTATTCGTGGATTGCTCGTTTTGAAATAGCGGTTTGAACCAATCGATACATACCAATTATTGGTCACTTGTGCATTTACATACTTCTGAGCCGGGATAATCATGTCGGGCGCTGATTCATAATCGCCCTCTATGTAGTCCTTCTTTGGGGTAATACTGATGTTCATTCCCAAAGTGAAGTTAATATCCCAACAGTCGCTTATGAAGTATTTGGCCTGTAAACCGGCGATGTTGATTAAACTATTTTCATTGAGCCCGCTGATGTTCAGATAGCTATTCAGTTCGCCCGATATATCGGAACCTCCGGAGGGAAGTCCTATCGAGCCTTCTGTGTTGGTGTATTGCGGTAAAAGGAATAAAGTGTTGTCGTTGTACGACTGTCCACTATTTCCTAATACCAATGACACCTGCCACTGACCCTTGCGGGGAGCAAACACTACACCCTCCTTGTCGCCGCGGGTTTGTTGCGCCCATGCGGGCGCAACAAATGCGGCTAACAATAAGATTGTGCAAAGTTTCTTTATCATCTTACTTTATTTAAAGTAGTTGTTACTAAGAATTATTCAGCGTCTGTTGCAGAAATACGTTCGATTTCGGCTTGCAAAGCTTCGGTTGCGGCTTTCAGTTCTGCTTGAGCAGCTTCCAATGCTTTCTGAGCGTCTGCTACGACCTCTTGTTGAGCTGCAACCGGTTCTTTGGTACCGTCAATGACACCTTGCAGAGTTTCTTTTGCATCGATATAGGCTGTTTCCTTTTCATAGGCAGTAGATACTGCTGCCTCATAGATTTCTTGCAATTCTTTTCTTAAATCGGCGAGAGTTTTGGAATTGACTGGTTTACCTTCAGAAGTCATTTCTTTGCTTAAATAAACTGCGATAGCTGCATTTATTTTATCAAGTACTGGCTTCTTTGCAAATTTTTGTGAATTAGCCTCGGCAATATCAGCATCTATCTTTGTGAATTTATCCATCAAAGTAGTATATGCTGTAGTGTAGGCTTTTTCTGCCGGTTCAACAACATCTGTGGTATAGCTTGTAAGTTGAACATCGATATCTGCCAGATGAGCATCCATCTCTTTCACAAGATTCTCAATCTTAGTTTTAGTTTCAGGTTGCAGAGCTGCATTACCTTGAGCAATCAAAGCTGTGTAGTATTCAATGTAACCTGTTAAACCGTAATTTGTATAATTGTTGGTATAGTAGTAGTAAGGAACAAAAGATGCGTCAGTATGGTTTGCCATCCACTTTTTCTCAATTTCTTGTTTAATTTCTTCTGTTGTCAACTCAACTAAGCGGTCGCTGTTATTCCCACCATAAAGTTGTCTTGACAATTGAATGATACGTTCATGTAAATCACCTTTGTTTATTCTCGCTACATCCTCGGCTTTTACTTCTTGTGGTATTGTCTGCTGCTTTTCTGGATCTTGATAATAATAAGCATCGTTTATAACACTAAAATCAGCGTAGAATCCGAGATTACTGTTGAAGTTGCTTAGTGCACTGCGCACGTCCTGATATGCTGTATAAGCTAGAGAGTGTGAGCCTTCGTTTCCGTATATAGCTTTCCGTAATTTGCTGTATTCTTTTTCTAAAGCATTATTCGGATTAACTTTGAAGTACTCTTCAGTTTCCTTTGCTATAGCTAAAGCATAATCTTTTTCGGCAATTGTATTTTTGTTATTAAGGGTAATCTGAGCTTTTTCGAAAGACCCTTTTATCCGAGTACTGGTACCATCTTCATTAGGTTTATAGTATCCATAAGCTTTGTTATAGGTAGCCAAGTACGCTTCTTCAGCTTTCTTATACGCTTCTTCTGCGGCTTTATATGCTTTTGCATCATCTGCTGTCGGATTTTCAATCTGATCATATTGGGCTTTAAGCTTTTCGTAGTTAGCTCTTGCCACCTCTGTTGCGTTTAATGCAGCGGTTATGCTGTTTTGGATTTCCGTTCTTGTTTTTTCATATTCCGCTTCGTTATCCGCTTTCGCTTTTATCAAGTTGGCCTCAATATCTTCTATCTTGTCATTGTGTGCATCCCATGCACTTCCCAATTTGTCAGTATAGAATGTGTTCAAGGCTTCTACGTCCGCATTGTATTTTTTTATAGCTTCGTTGTAGGCAACTACAGCTTCTTCCACTTTGTCAAAACCTTCAAAACTGGTTGGGTTGCCGTATTCTAATCCTTTGAATGCTTTTACAGCTTTTTCCCATTGCTCTTTTGTGAGGTTTCTATTGGTTTTTGTATTTTCCAATACTCTGGTGTAATTGGCAATATTCTCTTCTGTCCATGCTTTGCCATTTGGATCTAATGCACAGTTGTTAATTTGCTCTTTCAGATAATTGATTCTTTGAGCTGAAGACAACGAGTATTCATCACCATTTTGCAATGCTCTCAGATAATCAGAATAGTAGTAGCTATCACTAATTGTATAATCATATGCTAAACCAAGGGCTGGTTCGTTGATTGAAATGACAATATCATTAAGTTCGATTGATTCTTTGGAAGAAGAGATTTCTGTATTGAAATCTTTCAACTCTTCGTTCCAAGTATAACCAGTTAAATCCATATAGGCTTCTCTTGCATCGAGTACTGCCTTGTATTCTTCTGCAGTGGCTGTCTCTATTTTAGTTCTTTCAGCGTCAAGATCGGCTAGCTTTTTATCCAATGCTTTCAGGTCGGCATCTAATGCTAACATTTCTTTTTCCCATTTCTCTGCAACTTCGAAGGTCTTTCCTGTATATTCTTCAGCAAGCTTTTGAGCTTCAATAGCTGCATCTAAATCAGCTTTTGCATCATCAACAGCTTTTTGTTGAACTCTCAGGTAGCTTTCTTTAGCTTCCTCTTTCTCCATGATTTTCGTCAATCGGGCCAGTTCTTTTACGGCACTTTCGTAAGTCGCAGCTTTTTGCTTTACGTCATTCTTAGCTATACTGAGGGCAGTAGTCCACTTTTCCAGATATGTGTTCTGTGCTTCTGTCAGAGTGTTCTTTGCTAGAGCCAAGTCCTTTAATGCTTGTTCATATATAGCTTCCTGTTGAACTAACTGTGCTTTTAATGTCATCAGACTCACTTCCAGCTGGGCAGAAGCTTCCTGCGCGGCTCTTTCTGCTGCTGCACGTTGTTCTGCATACATCTTGATTTTATTCTCAAGATCAGCTCTTGCTTCTTCATTTTGAATATTGGCTAATTCTGCCTTATATTCCATTTCCTTTGCTTTTGCTGATTCATAGTCGGCAATTGCTTGTATTCTTGAAGCTTCAGCTTTTTTTACTTCTGCTTCTGCTAGTTTTAGAGTTGCTTCTGCCTTTACTTGTTCTGCTTTTGCAGCTTCTACGGTAGCTTTTGCTTTCAGTAGTTCAGCCTTTGCACCACGCAATAGAGTGATCCCTTCCGGCTCGTCATTGTCAATACATCCGGTAAATACCGGCGTCGCACCCAGCAACATGCCGGCAGCGACTAAGTAAGTCCACTTTTTCATAATAATAAAAAAATTGATTAATTAATAATTGGTTAATAAATTATCTATTTCCATATCTATTTTCTTTCTGATTTCTATACTCATGTAATGTGCTCTGAAGTCCATGGGTGCTATATGCTCATACTTCATGAAAGCGGCATAAAAAGAACTTCTGGAAGCGAAACCACATCTTTTGGGCAGATTTCTAAGGTCGCATTGTTCTTTTTTAAGTAATTCTTTGGCATATTCTATACGATGTTTATTTAATAAGGTCTTTAAATTACATTTAAAACAAATGTTTATTACTTTTGAAAGATATGTGGTATTGGTACATAGTAATAGACTAAATTTATTTAAGTTGATAGTCGGGTCCAGGTAAATCATTTTATTTTCTATGCAGTATAAAATATTATCGTATATTTCTTTCATTCTACCGGTAGTATGAGCCACCTCATCTTTTTTTGCATAAACAGGCCGTTCTGGGAGGGTATCTTGAATGTCTCTCTCAAATAGCTTTTTATCGGTGTTTTTTGTTAATAGCGTTTCCATCGCAAATTTTCTGTTGTTGACCTCACAAACTTATATATTTATTTTATAAGAAAAACGCCTTTTGCGAAATATTCTTTAATTTAGTAGTAAAAAATTTAAAAAGCTGGACAAAGTGATGGTTTTTCGTTACAAGATTTAGAATGTATTTACTTTTTATTGATTTCAGGACTAATATGTGTTATTTGATGCTTAAAACAGGAGGAAAAATAGGCTATTTGTTTTTAAAGCTGGATATAATGACTTTTTTGTAGATTATGTGGAAAATAATCACTTGCCTTGTGTCCGATGAATGTTTTGCATCCACTTCTGTATGTTTTGTATACACTTTCGTTCTGTTCAAGCGGATTTGTAATCCACTGCACGCACTGCTGCACTTGCGAAACTAGAGTCTATTTATTAAAGAAATGCCACGGATTAGTTATTCTTAACATATTTGCACTATGTACGGTTTAAGGTCGAAAATCTTTGTTAGAAGCCTCCCATAGGGGTGAAAAGGTCGTAAGACCGTACATTTTATTAGTTTCCTCAATGCTTATCTTTGCGGGGTCAAATAAAAAAATAAAGAAAATATAAA
>ERZ779802.725-NODE-725-length-11635-cov-3.736183_pt1 | contig 11635 bp, 11 predicted proteins | sample MGYA00511252_ERZ779802 | MGnify/ENA primary metagenome ERZ779802 (study PRJEB29588, sample SAMEA2153887) | human gut metagenome | biome: human gut; feature: human-associated habitat; material: faeces | place: Denmark | collected 2008/2010 ... | reverse complement strand
AACAGATCGTCGGGTTCCCGGGAATTTTTTGCGGTTTTTCTGCGCAGGAGGCGCACCCCGGGGAAGATTATTTCAAAAACGGCTTGAGAGAAAAGAACGCATCTGCTATAATACATCTATATATGCAAATCGGCCTGTGCGCCGATCCTGCATGGCAAAAATTCAGCAAAAATTCAAAGGAGAATTTTGAAATATGAAATTAGGTATCGGAGGACCGCTACCTGATTTTATATCTCAATAATCCTCAATAAATACGAATATTACTTGATTTGAAGCGGATTTTGGAACAAACCAACCATATATAACTTCATGTTTTCCTATGCTACTCTATACGAAAATGGCGTAAAAATGGCGTAGAGAAAACTTACACGAGGGATATAGGTACGCCGCTGCTACAAATCAGTTTTCCAACAGGTGTGGGACGCTAACAACTCCCACGCCTGTTTTTTTGTTGTCCTTCGGGGCAAATATCGGGGATATTATCGCTTGTGCGCCGTTTATTTTTCTCTGCCATATTACCACCCTACATTTCACTTATCTGCCCCTTGTGCGTTACAATCTGCAAATACCCGCCTTTATTTAAGCAAGGGGCAAGCCCATAATGAGCTTGCCCCACTGTCATTCGGAAGTTCAGACGGTGAACAATCCGTTCACCGATTTATTCCTCGCTTTCATTATCGCTGGCGGCATTTCTATAATCCTCCTGCACACCCTCGGAGAGGTCAAAACACATCGTTTTTGCGTCTGCGACCCAAAAGCCACGCACACGATAGCGTTTATCGCTTTGCCAAACGCCCTCCATAGCGGCACGAATGGGGTCAACCAGATTCTTGTTGGTGATGCTGACCGTGGCCTTCTGCTCACCCTTCGGCTTGGAGAACTTGTAGCCCCTCTGCTCACTACTCTTACACATACGAACCGCAAAAACCTTGTTTTTTGCGTCAAGCTGGCACAGGACAAAAGCAGGATAGTTCAGGTCATCAAGTACCTTTTTCGTAAAGGTGACACCGTTCTGGTTAATGAAAATGTCGGGGTATGCGTTGGTGTTCGCATCAAGGATCTCAAAGTTCAGTGCGTTAAAATCAAATTTCATAATGGATTTTCCTTTCGGTATTAGAGATTTTTCAGCTCTTTCAGCAGTTCGCGGCGTTCCGAAGCTGTCCAGCGCGGGTCTAAAATGATATACCCTCTGAAATACTTGTCTTTAGAACGTGTGACCGTGAACCGCTTTGGCATAGCGTGTAGCCTTGCCGATTTGCCGGGTAGTGGCTTTTCATCTAAAATCTGTTGCACCTTCTGCCAATCGGATTTTTTTATGATTGCTGTGTGGTGTTCCTCTTTGAAATACTTGTTGAGCATAGTGTTTTTCACTGACTTATGCTCCCGAAAATCAATCGTACAAGTTTTCTGCATGAGTGCGTCCCCGCAATATTTCTCGTTCCGGAGAATACCGCGAATAGTAGCAGCCCGCCAAAAATCTTTCCCTTTAGGCGATTTGATGCCTTGCTCGGTCAGCGCGGCGGCAATTTCTGCGGGGGTTGCACCTTCCAAACAGCTTTCGTAGATGTACTCAACAATCTTTGCTTCTGTTGGCTCGATCAGCAATCGTCCGAAGTGGTCCCAATAGTAGCCAAGCGTGTTTATCACCGAGAATTGGTAGATACCCTCTGCCATGCGCCAGCGAATACCGTTTTTGATGGCTTCGCTCTTTTGCTGTGATTCCAATTCTGCAAGTGCTGACAAGACCGCTATCAGTAGATTGTTGCTGCCATCCCCGATAGAGGACAGCCCTTCGCTTTCAAATCGCACCGGGACAGGTGGAGTCAAGGCGTTCAGAGTACGCAAATTGTTCAAAATATCAACCGTATTTCTACCAAAGCGATTTATGCCCTTTGTCAAAATTAGGTCAATCTTGCCTGCTTTTGCGTCATCAATCATGTCCTTAAATCCCTGCCGCTTGTTCGTGGAAGTGCCGCTTACGCCGTAATCTTGATAGATTTTTACTAACTCCCAATCGGGATTGCTCTCAATTTTGGATTTGAAATAGACAATTTGCATCTCAAAACTGCCTACTTGCTGTTCTTCCTGTGTGCTGACACGGACATAAGCTGCAACACGCATTTTTCGGGGAGTCTGCCCTTGCGCTTGTACGGCTGGGGGTGGCGGTATTATAATTACACCGCCGCTTTCCCGATTCTTGCGGATTCCGTCATGTATGCGCTCCTTGCGTTCCTCCCGATTATCGGCGCGAGTCTTTTTTCGGCGGGACTGCTCTATCTCTTGAGGGTCAAGTTTCTTTGCCATATAAGCCCTCCCTTGCAGATATACGGATATTCCCGATGTGGTTCATAGGCGGCGCACCTCCTCGCTTACTGTTTTTCATTGGACAATTAACCTCCTTGCTGATTGTTATTTATGACTACCCTGCGGCGCATGAGCCAGGGGGTCACACAAAAGAAAACGAGCAGCAGAATTGCTCCTGCTGCCCGAATCGGCACTGCTTCTTATCGGGGGTAGATTTTATCGCCCCCTGCAAGTGACGGATATATGGTTATTTGATTTACAATGCCTTAACCGTGTCGATAAACTGGCTCATGCTCACCGCACCCGGCAAGAGGTTTTCCTCATTCTCAAACACCATGTAATAGCGGAAATTCTTGCCCGCTGCTGTGCGCCACGCTTGACCGAGTGCGATTTTCTCCCGGCTGTCATCATTTTTCAGATGTTCGCCCTTAGTTTCCGCACAGATGAGCTTGCCGCTCTGGGTCATAATCAGAATATCGGGGTAGTGCTTGATAAAGCCGTTAATTGCAAAGTCTTGACGTGCAATATTTCTGTGCCACCAGCGGACATTCGGCAGGGCGGTCAACTCTACAATCAACTTCTGTTCCAGTTTGTTCATGTCACCGTCCTCTGCTGCATACAGAGAACGGGCATATATGTCGGTATATGTGGCAGGATGGATAGAGGGGCGCAGACGGAAATAGGGCTTGCAGACGATGCGCTCCGTTTCCAGCCACCTTTCAAAGTTTTCTCGATAATGGGATTCCAGTAGCGTTTCAATTTTGGCGCGGATCTTTGCCGCATAGCCCAGCGGGGCTTTCTCCATAGCGGCAAGCTGCGCCTTATCCATATCGCTCACAATGCGGTCTATGTAGGCTTTCAGTTCGGCGGCGTCCACCATGTTCAGCTTGTTAAGCTGATTGAACATCATTTCCTTGCATTGACGTACCCGGCTTTCCGGCGGCAGATTGTTGAACCACTCTTTGAAGTACCGCTGTTCGGCACTCTCCATCTTGAACACCTTTGGCAAACCGCCGTCCTGCTCCCGCACGTCGATTTCGCGGATTTCATCGTCTGCGGCGGCAAAGTCAATATCGTATGCCTTGCCCTTGAGGGTAAAGCCCTCTGCCAGCATTTCCTTGTCCAGCAGTTCAAAAGAACCGTCCGTAAACAAAGATTGCTCAACTTTCAGGAAAAACTGCGGGATTTGCAGCGTTTCAATATCCTCCCGGAACTGCGGGTTTACTTGGAATGATTTCACTTTATCCCGCACCTCCCACGGAAGATTGTCCATCATCGGGTCATTGTCTGTCTGTTGGATAGCGTCTGTATATGCCTTTTCGACCTCTGCGGCAGCGTCCAGCATAGTGTCGGCTTTCGGGGCAGTTTCAGGCGTTTGTGCCTGTTCTCTGCGCCGCTCCAACTCTGCCCCGATAGATTTCCCATCCAGCCCCGAAAAATCGTCCTCGGCGGTTTCCAAAGGGGGTTCCATTTCAGGACACCCTTGTTGATCAGGCAGCGTGATTTGTTCTGCTGGCTGTTCGGGAACCTGCGGTTTTGCGGACTCACCGATCCGATAGTCCTTATCGCTGAATCCTGCGCTGTTCAAGCCCTTGACTATATGCGCCACAGTATTGTTGAAGTCGTTGGAAGAAGTCAGCACATAGGACATATTGAGTGCGCTCTGTGTGTGCTGGCTCGTATGGGGCAGACGGAGAATCCGTCCTAAAATCTGCTCCACGTCAACCTGACTTGTCTTATTGGCAAGAGACGCAAGGATATAGGCAAAGGGGCAATCCCAGCCCTCTTTCAGCGCATTGACCGTGATAATGTATCGAATCGGACAGCTTAGGGACATCAACTCCACATTTTTCAGTTCGTTCACATCAGCGGTACGAATGGCAATTTGCTCGGCGGGAATCCCGGCGTCCACCAGTTTGTCCCGCAGTTTTTCAAAGGTGGTCGCGTCCTCCTTGCCTTTCGGCTGTGCCTGAAACAGCGCGATAGGGCGGATATATTTCCCCGTCTTGGCGTACTCCGCGCTTGCGATTTCTTCCAGTTTGTTCCGCAGGTCGATCGCGTCAATCAGTACCTCGGATTGGCTGTCCCGGTTATAGACGATCACGGGCAGCTTTACCATGTGTTCGTTTTTCAGCTGCACCGCGTCCACATAGGAGATGATATTGCTCTCCTTTTTCGGCGTGGCGGTCAAATCCAGCACAAAGCAGGGATTGAAGTTTTCCAGCATTTCAAGGCTCAATTCCGACCGGGCATGGTGGCTCTCGTCCACGATGACAAGCGGGTTAAGCTGGTTGATGATCTGGAACAGTGCGGTTTCATCCGCTTTTTCAATGGGGCTGTCGGGCTTACCCAGCACCTTTGCAAACTCGGCAAGGTTGCTGTTCTCCTGATAGGCTTTCAAGACCTCCTTGCCGCGCCCACGGAACGAATCGTAGGACAGCACCATAACCGACAACTGCTCCGTTACGGCGGTGGGGTTGAAGTTCTGACCGTTCAAAAGCTCCTGCTTGGTGTAAACCTCCACACGCCCGCCGAAATCCACGTCGATTTTTTGACGGTAGGGGTGCTGCGGGTTCTTCAGTGATTTTGCCGTTTGCGTCAAAATCGCGTCCGACGGAACAAGCCACACGACCGCCTTTGTCTTGGTAGCGGGGAGCGCGTCAAAGATGGGGCGAACGGCGTTGCAGGCAATAAAGGTCTTGCCGCCGCCTGTCGGCACCTTGAAGCAGAGGTTCGGAACACCGGGTATCACGTTTTGGTATAGCCCTAAAGCCGGGGCTGATTTCTCCTGCCAGAACAGGCGAAACGCCGCTGCGTCATTCTTTGTTTCGTTCAACAGTTCCAGATAGCGGGTTAAGTCCGTTATCACCTTTTTCTGATATGATTTCAGTTCCATACAGCGAACACCCCCTTACAGTCTGCTAATATCGCGCGGAATTTTCTTAAATGTGATGCCCATTTTTGCCAGCTTATCCTCGCTGATAGAGCAGCGGTCGGCGTAGATCACCGTCCCATCAGCTTTTTCCGTAATGGTGGAGAGAAACGCATAATCCAGTACTGTCACGCGCTGCGGCTCGTAGTAGAAGTAATAGCCTGTGCTGTTGTGCTTGCCGAGGTAATACGGATTGTCGCCGATAGGTGGGGCGTAGGGCTGCTTGGTTTCCATGAACCAGATGTATTCCCGGATTTTCTCTGGGGCAACCGCTTCATTCAGGCAATCGCCCACAAGCAGCGGTTCGCCCAAGTCATAAAAGCTGAAATTGCCGCCCGTACCCGCCACGGCATTCTTGCCCTCGCCGTAGCCATTGATAACACGCTTGACGCGTTCGGCGGTGATGCTGTCAGCATAGTCTCCCATTTCAACAAGGATGATTCTTCTGCATCCACCATCATGCTTATTCATGTTAAGAACCGCTTGCGCTGTTGTACCAGACCCAGCGAAAGAATCAAGTACAATCGAGTCTTTTCTTGTAGCAATTTGAATTATACGCTGTATCAATCGAACAGGTTTTGGATAGTCAAAAGCTGTTGGCGTACCGAAGATTTTTCCAATCTCTTTTGTAGCTTCCTGCGAATGCCCGACGCCCTTGTTATCCCACCAAGTCCAAACGTTTTTACCCTCCCGTTCAGATAAGTAGGTCTTTCGACGCGGTATGCCCTTTCCGTCAGCTCCAAACCACATTCGTCCTTCATCACGTTGCTTGATAAACTCACTCTCCACGTTTTTCCAACAACGACCTTCTGGGGGAGTATATCTCGCTCCGCCTGGTGTAATAATTTCATACATCTGGTTCGGACGAAAACCCTGCGCTGTAAAATCGCTCGATGCCCACGGACCACGGGGGTCATTATCTGGATTTTTATAATTCTCGGCATCTTCTTCGCTTAATGCAACTTTGCTTATTGCGTTAGGGAGATAAGAGATGTCTTTACAATACGCGCATACATATTCGTGGGCGGTACTTACCAATTTACGCATATCGGGAGAGGTGCGTTTTTGCCAAACAAATTGTGCCAAGAAATTATTTTCACCAAAAATTTCGTTACATATCATCCGTAGTAATACTTGCTCTCTGTCATCAATGCTGATGAAAATAACACCATCGTCCGCCAGCAGCTTTTGCAGCAGCTTCAAGCGCGGGTACATCATGCACAGCCACTTGTCGTGGCGGGTCAAGTCCTCGCCCTCTTTGCCGACAACCTCACCCAGCCACTTTTTGATTTTCGGATCGTTGACGTTGTCGTTATAAACCCAGCCCTCGTTGCCAGTGTTGTAGGGCGGATCGATGTAGATGCACTTGATGCGCCCCTCGTACCGGGGCAGCAGGGCTTTCAGGGCTTCAAGGTTGTCACCCCGGATAATCATGTTGTCGCTGCCGTTGTCCTCGCTATGCTCCCCGTTTTCGTCAAAGCTATACTTGCGCTCCAACACCCGAAACGGCACGTCCTGATGGTGATTGATCACCTTGCTTTTTCCAATCCATTCAAGTGTTGGCATGGCTGATTTCCTCCATAATCGTGTTATCCTCATTTCAAATGAGGGTTTTTCTACCCTGACCCTCAGCAGTAATGAGGGTCACTCCTGTCTATGCCTGTGCAGTGGTTATTGTGGTGAAAGACCTATCCTGTCTCGGAAGGACTAAATCTTTGTCAAACACTGTCATCGTTTGTCGAATCGACGATTTAGGTAGATTCGTGACAAGGGATCAGTGCGCCCATTCGCACCCGCGAGGTGGAATAGACCCCATTATTTCGAGTTAGAGTCGCTGATATAATCTGCGGCTTATTTTTCATTTTCGGCAGTTTTTTTGATATACTTGCCGTTCTTGATTCTCGCGTCCGCTGGCTTCTCTGCGTCCTCTGGAATCCCCCAGACCGAGCCAATGCGGATAGCACCGGAGACGCGCCCCTCGCCGCACAAAATCTGAATACGGCGGGTGGAGATGCCCCAGCGTTCGGCGGTTTGCGCGATAGATAAATACTTCATGGGTAGCACTCCTGTTGCAGTTAAGTTCCGCGTCTGCTTATAAAATCACAGTATAATTATAATCGTCAAAGCGAATAAAAGCAAGGGCTTTCTGAAAAGTTCAGGAAGTATTTTCAATTCAGACATGAAAGGGGTGTGGGGATTCCCCAACAACAAAATGAGCAGTTCGGGCGCAAGGCTGAACCGCTCATTTTTCCGGTGTGTACGGACACCGGATGTGCTTGCTACTCTCTCAAATCTCATATCCGCAGATACAACGCGCTCCCGCTTTCGCAAAAGCAGGGGCGCATATTTTTTGAAAATCTTCCGTTTCGATACCTGCGTTTTGACTTAAAAATGTCCGTTGTAAAGTGAAAGGAAAAAATTTTTGCCGCCATACTCAACAAACGGCAAAAAGGTGTCCGTTGTAAAGTGAAAGGAGTTCTTTGATATGCCAGACCGCACACGACCCATCCGCAAGGAAATCTGCCTAAATGAGCAGGAATTGAGCGTAGTTCGCCACAAGATGAATCAACTCGGCACCCGCAACTTCGGCGCGTATGCCCGGAAAATGCTGATTGACGGGTACATCATCAAGGTCGATTACACCGAGCAGAAAAAGTTAGCTGCCGCTGTCAGCAGGATTGCCACAAACATCAACCACGTCTGCCGCCGCATCAACAGCACCGGGCATTTCTACGATGCCGACGTTGCCGAGCTGAAAGAACGGATGGCTGACGTATGGGAGCTGCTGAAAGTACAGCAGAGAAACGAATTGTAATTCGGGAAAGGAGTACAGATATGCCGCGCATGAGCAAATCAAAAAAGCTGGAATGGTCGTTCTTCCTGAATGACCGGGGACGCAAGGCGTACAACACGCTCTGCCGCCGCTGCGTCCACGATTGCAAGCAGAGTTTCCGGGCGGTTGTCGTTATTTGCCCGCATTATCAATCCAAGAGGGCAAAAAAGGGTGGTACATCTGCGTACTCCCCTCGCGGACCCGATGGAACGCCACCATGAATACCGCAGACACCGAAAGGAAGTGATACGCCATCTATATCAAGATTGATACCTCGCTCCCACCGTTCATTCCTTTGCCACAATTTATGGTAGTCAGCGAACATTCCATCAACGCTAAACTGCTGTATGCCCTCCTGCTCAATCGCACGATGCTTTCGCAAAAATCGGGGTGGGTATCAGAGGACGGGAATGTGTATGTCATCTACACAATCAAGCAGATGGCGAATGACCTGAATCGGAGCGAAAGAACGGTAAAAACCGCCTTGTGCGAACTGGAAAATGCCGGGCTGCTGACTCGCGTCCGACAGGGCTTGACCAAGGCTAACAGGCTGTTTCTGCAAATACCCGATGGGGTGCAGCTTTCTTCCCCTCTGATGGGCAAAGGCTGCCTTTCAGAAGTGCAGAAAACCGCCCCTCTTGATGGGCAGAAATTGCCCACAAGTAATACTAATACAGAATATAAAGAACAGAGTAAGACCGAAAGAGTAGAGAGTACGCGCCGCCGATATGGAGAGTATCAAAATGTTTTTCTGTCAGGAGAGGAATATTCCCGGCTGGAGACGGCTTATCCCGGCAAAGCTGCCGAATACATTGAGCGGCTGTCCCGGTACATGGCTTCCAATGACAGGCACTATGCCAATCATTACGCCACCATCAAGAAGTGGTTGGACGAGGACAGCAAGGGCAGGAGAGCGAAAAACTACACTTACGACGATAACGAGGGAGAGTGTCTATGAATCCGATTTTTACAAAAATGGTTGATGCCGTTGAAGCGGCTAATGCCGCACCTGACGATTACATCAATTCCGCTGATGGGCTGAAATACTGCGGCAAGTGCCATACGCCGAAAGAAGCCTTTTACCCCGCAGACCTTCAGGCACAGGGCTTTACCAAGCACCCGGTTATGTGCAAGTGCGTCGCCGAACGCCGAGAACGGGAAGAAGCGGAGCGTCGGGAATATGAGAGAATGTCTTACATGACGATGCTCCGCAGCGAGGCGTTCCGCGATATGCCCGCCGCTGGCTGGCGGTTTGAGTCAGCCGCAGTTACAACGCCCCAGCTTGCAAAGGCGAGGGGTTACGCGCAGAACTGGGACGAGTTCAAAAAAGCAGGAATCGGGCTGCTCCTGTTCGGGAATGTCGGCACGGGAAAATCCTATGCCGCTGGATGCATTGCCAACGCTCTGATTGACCGTCTGGAGTCCGTCCTCTTTGTGGGAATGTCTGATGTAGTCAACCGTATGCAGGGTAACTTCGGTTCGGACCGCGACAATTACATGAAATCGCTTATGCGCCCCGACCTCCTCATTCTGGATGATTTGGGGGCAGAACGTAACACCAGCTTCGGTAAGGAGCGAGTGTTCGATGTGGTTGACAAACGGCTGCTGACCGGCAAGCCCATGATCGTCACCACGAATATCCCGCTTTCCGTTATGAAGCAAGCTGTCGATCTGGATGACCGCCGAATTTATGACCGCATCTTGGAGGTCTGCGTCCCGATCATGTTCGATGGAGACAGCTTCCGCAAAAGCACCGCTGCCGACAATCTGAAAACGGCGGCTCGTCTGCTCGGCTGATAAACCCAAGAAAGGAGCTTTTACATGGAGAATTGCATCGGCACCGTTCCGATCCATCTGAAAATGACACTGACCACCAAGGAGGCGGCAGAATACAGCAACATCGGCATCAACAAGATCGACAGTATGCTCCGCTCGCCCAACTGCCCCTTCGTTTTGTTTGTCGGCACAAAGAAGCTGGTCAAACGAAAGGAATTTGAGCAATTCATCAGTGAGAAACTGGTGATATAAGAAGTTCCGAAAAATTTACAAATTGCCGGAGAGTTTTTCACAATAACTACTTGAGGGAATGGACAAAATCTGCTATACTTATCGTGTAGCAGTGCGTCCATTTCCCTTCAAGGGAAAGGAGCATTTCATGGGAAAAAATCTCAAAGGAAAAGACTGCGGTAAGGGTATCTACCAAAGAAAGGACGGTTTATACAGCGCACGATTTGTTGATAAAACAGGAAAAAGGCATGAGAAATATTTTCAGACTATTCCCGAAGCAAGGAATTGGATGGAAGAAGCGAAATATGCCGACAAGCACGAAGAAGTTTTTGTTGCCACCGAAACAACGGTTGACCAATGGTTTAGTTTCTGGATTGAAAATATAGTAGGTGACTTAGCCCCTAATACGCTCCGCAATTATCGGGAGCGATATTCCAAAAACATTCAGCCCGTTATCGGTAGAATGGCGATTGCCAATGTCAAGCCCATGCACTGTAAGCAAGTCTTGATTCGGATGGACGCTGATTATGCTGGTTCTACTATCCGACAAGCCTATATTGCTATGGGCACATTGTTCAAGGCGGCGAAAATGAATGACTTGATTGCCAGACACCCAATGGATGGTGTGCGGTTTACAAAGCCAGTTCGTGCTGTGGATGATATAAAGTTTCTTACTTGCGATGACCAACAACGTTTTCTTGAAGTTGCCCAGCGTTCCCACAACTATAACCAATACGCCCTTATCCTCGAAACAGGCTTGCGTACTGGCGAAATGATTGGATTAACTTGGGATGCGATTGACTTTGAAAAACGAACACTTACGGTCAACAAGACTTTGGAGTTTAGGCACGCTCAAAAATACTGGCGTGCAGGTCCTCCAAAGACTCAACAGAGTTATCGCACAATTCCCTTGACGAACAGAGCCTACGATATTCTGAAAAGCATTTGGGATAGCCGGGATAACAGGAAAGAGTCTCCCTTGCTTTCACAGACGCTTGAATACATAGACAGGCGCACAGGCACAACCTCACAGCTTGTTATGCGTGACCTTGTTTTTATCAACTGGCGTACAGGAGAGCCAGCGAAGAACAGCTCCTATGATACCCACCTTTACAAGCTCTGCGACGAAGCAGGGATAAATCGCTTTTGTATGCACGCTCTACGCCATACTTACGCCACAAGAGCCATCGAAAGTGGTATGCAGCCGAAAGTGCTGCAAAAGCTATTGGGTCATGCCAGTATCAAGACAACGATGGATAGGTATGTTCATGTAACTACCGATTCGCTCGACCAAGCTGTACGGCAGTTTGAGTCAAAAGGGTTTTCTGACATAAAACTCAATGCGAAAATGGCGTAAAAATGGCGTAGTAGCCGAAAAGCCAAAACCCGAAAACCCTTGCAAATCAAGGAAAAATCGAAGGAGAATGAGTATATATGAAATTAGGTATCGTCGGTCTGCCGAACGTCGGCAAGTCCACTCTGTTCAACGCCATCACCTCCACCAAGAATGCGGAGGCGGCGAACTATCCGTTCTGCACCATCGAGCCCAACAGCGGCAT
>ERZ779802.714-NODE-714-length-11767-cov-3.081370_pt1 | contig 11767 bp, 8 predicted proteins | sample MGYA00511252_ERZ779802 | MGnify/ENA primary metagenome ERZ779802 (study PRJEB29588, sample SAMEA2153887) | human gut metagenome | biome: human gut; feature: human-associated habitat; material: faeces | place: Denmark | collected 2008/2010 ... | reverse complement strand
GGCCGACACGGCCACGCAGACAAGAAGCGCCGCGAGCCATCCCGCAATGCCCTGGCGGGAGCCGCGGAAGTCGGGCGCGAGGAAAAGTACCACGAGAATCGCCAGGTATCCCGCGCGTATGCGCGCGCATATCATAATTGAGGAAAGAACCAGCAGTACGAGCAGCCATACGGCGAATCCGGCTCCTCGGGGGCCGCGGCGCAGTTCGAGAGTGCAGAGTGCCACCGCGGCGAAACCGGCGCAGACGAGTGCGTCCTTTATTATGATGGTTCCGGTGGTGATATAGTTTCCGACGAGGGTAAGCATGACCATGGCGGCGACAGCGAGACTGCGGGAGGTGGCGCGGTCGCCGGAGAAGGACGCGGCTATCCTCCCGGTGAAGGCGATTGACATCATGGTCATGAGGGCGCTGAAGCTCAGCATCGCGCACAGACCTCCGAAACGTACGAAGGGCGACATAAGCATTCCGTATGCTCCCCACTGGTAATAGGGGTACTTAGAGAAATCCGCGGCGTACTCATGGGAGGTGAGCCAGGTCTTGGCCGCGTCGAAGTTGACGATATACGGATTGCCGGGGGTGGCGCCGTGCGCGCTGTTGAAGAAGCTGAGGTTGACCAGAAGGAGGGTCCCCACGAGAGCCATCGCGGCGGAAAGGGCCCAGCGCGCTCCGCTGAACCCGAGGCCGAGGGCATGGGAGACGCCTGAAACCAAGAGCCAGACAAGAGCGGGACCGAGCACGTGCGTCAGGGAGAGGCCGGGCAGCAAGAGTGCCAGGACTATCCATACGGCGAGTACCGCAGTCTCGAAAATCAGATGGCCCGATGGTTTACGACGGTTCATTGTGTGCAAAAGTACAAAAAAAAATCCGATATTGGCGCAGAGCCTGCGGGAATGATTGCCGGGAATGAAAAAAATCCTCCGCAGTGGTCAGGGACACCGGATTTTTTTCATAATTTTGTACTTTCGTAGCATAAAATAGCCGTGGTAGAAAAAGGACCCATCAGCATCAGCCTTGCGGGAGTGCTCCGCGACAAACTGGGAAAGCGTGCGGAACGCATTCCCGGCTGGGTTGTGCGCGGTCTTGAGAATCTTATCTGTCAGGACCGGATGAACGGCCTTCTGCGAAAGGTCCATCCCCGCCGCGGAGCGGCTTTCTGCGAGGCCGTGCTCCGGGAGCTCGATGTGGAAGTCGAGGTGCTGGGTGCGCGGAACCTGCCGGAGAGTCCGAGGGCGGTGTTTGTCTGCAACCATCCACTCGGGGGCCTTGACGGTATTGCCATAATCGCGGAGCTCTCCCGCCGCTACGGGCCGGGGCTGCGTTTCGTGGTGAACGATATGCTCATGGCCATAGAGCCGCTGCGCGATGTGTTCGTGCCGGTGAACAAGCACGGGGCCCAGAGTCGCGGGGCGGCTTCGGCGCTCGAGGAGGCCCTTGAGGGCGACGGCCCGGTGGTGATTTTCCCGGCGGGGCTGTGCTCGCGTCGCGGAACCGGCGGAAAGGTCGCCGACCTGGAGTGGAAAAAAATGTTCGTCACCAAGGCGATAGCCTCCGGGCGCCCTGTGGTGCCGATGTTTTTCTCGGGCGTGAACAGTCCCTTCTTCTACAATTTCGCCAGACTCCGGGAACGGCTGGGCATAAGGCTGAACATCGAGATGGTGCGTCTCCCCCGCGAAGTCTTCCGGGCGCAGGGAAGCCGTTTCCGTCTATACTGCGGCAGGGCCGTGGACGTCGGGGAGCTTGCTTCGCGTCCGGCGGCCGAGGAAGCCCTGCGCATCAGGAACATAGTCTACTCCTTACCTTCTTCCGATATATATCAATAAGGTTATGAATCAGAAAATCATCGAACCGCTTGCCGTAGGGCTGATTGAGGCAGAGCTTACGCCCGAACGCTTTCTCCGTACCACCAACAAGGGCGGCAACGAGCTGTATGTAGTGACGGCCCACAATTCTCCGAACACCATGCGGGAAATCGGGCGCCTGCGCGAGATAGCCTTCCGACTCGCCGGAGGCGGCACGGGCAAGGACTGCGACATCGATGAATTCGACACGATGGACCCGCCGTGCAGCCAGCTGGTGGTCTGGGACCCTGATTCGAAGCTCATTCTCGGCGGCTACAGGTTCATCCGCGGCTGCGACATACGTCTCGACAGCGAAGGGGTGCCGAGAATAGCGACCTCGCATATGTTCCGCTTCTCGGATGAATTCATAAGCGACTACCTGCCCTTCACTCTCGAGCTGGGGCGCTCCTTCGTGCGGCCCGAATACCAGTCGTCGAGGGCCGGAGCCAAAGCTCTGTATGCCCTCGACAACCTGTGGGACGGTCTGGGATCGCTGACGGTGGTGTATCCCGAAATCCGCTATCTGTTCGGTAAGGTTACGATGTACCCGAGTTATACCCGCGAGTGCCGCGACATGATTCTTTATTTTCTCCACAAGCATTTCCCGGACCGCGAGGGCCTCGTGCGTCCGATAAAGGCGCTTGCCATTGAGACACCCGAATCGCGCCTTGCGGCCCTGTTCACCGGAGAGGACTTCAAGGCCGATTACCGCATCCTGAACTCAGAGATTCGGCGCCACGGCGACACCATACCACCCCTTGTGAACGCCTACATGAGCCTTTCGCCCACGATGAAGACCTTTGGAACCGCCATCAACGACGAGTTCGGGGATGTGGAGGAAAGCGGAATACTTCTGACTGTCGAGGACATTTTCGAGTCGAAGAAAGCGCGCCATATCGACACCTTTCATCCGGGCAAATAGCTGACTTTCAATACGTTGTCTAACAGGGGGGGGTAATAGCCGTCATCGCCGCCGCGACTGCGAGGCTCCCCGTGTCGCCGTAAGGCACGGAATGGAAGAGGGGATTGGCCTCCAGGCCTTCGTGCACCCCGCCCACGCCGTAGGCCACCACGGGAGTGCCGCAGGCGGCGGCTTCGCGGATGGTCATGCCGTAAGTTTCGGCATAGGAGGGCGAAATGAATACCCCGGCCTGCCTGTAATACCAGGCGAGCTCCTCGGCCTTCTTCACGCGCGGAACGCATATTATTCCGCTTCCGCTGAGCCGGAGGGTCTGTTTGTTGTCAAGTCCGACGACCACGAGGTCCATTTCCTGCGGAAGGGCCTTGCGGATGGCTGTGAGGTCGTTGTAGCCCTTGTATTTCTGCCAGGGATAGGCCACGGCAAGGGCGAATCCTGCGCGGGGGCCGCCTTCCTGAGTCTGGTGGTAAACGGGGTCGATGTCGGGGTGCCGTACGGTGATGCGGGCTTTGCCGAGGAATGATTTTTTCAGAAGTTCGGCCTGCCAGCGGCTTACGGCGCGTATTTCCATATATGGTGCCAGAGGCTCGAGCAGGCGCCGCTTGCGCGCATAGTTTGCCGCGGAGCGGTCGATGAGAGTCTTGGGATAGGCTCCGGCCATCGGGCAGTCGTGGCATCCGCATTTTTCACCGAAGCGCGGGCAGCCTTCGGCGGGAAGGAAGGCGCAGTGGCCCGTGACGGGCCAGAAATCATGTGCGCGCCAGATAATCTCCGAACCTTTCCGCGCCTGAGAGAGCATCCACTCGGCGAAGAGCGGGAGATTGAGATAGTGGCCGTGGAGATTGTGGAAGATGATTCTTCGGGGATTTATGTTCCGGATTTTGTCCAGAAACTCCCTTGTGGCGCGCACGGAGCCGTTGCCCTGGCCGTCGAAGGCCCGGGAGAGAAGGTAATGGATTCCGGCGTCCACTGCTCCGCCGATGCGGATGTGGCGCACTCTCCGGCCGCGCAGGGCCGCGGGCATACCGCCTCTGCCTGTCGCGAGGATTACGTCGAATCCTTCATGCAGGGCTTCGAGAGCGTCGCTGAGGGCGGCGGCGCCCAGGCTGCCGCCCTCAGCTGTCGTGGAAATTATCAGACAGTGCATCACCGGATGTAGATCTTGTCAGCCTTCTGTCCGCGCACGCGGATGTAGAGACCTTCCGAAGGCTGGTCGACACGGACGCCCTGAAGGTTGAAGTAGACTGCGGGAGCGTTCTCGGTCTCCACCTCTTCGATGCCTGAGGTGCCGTTCTCGACTGTCAGGGTCATTGCCGAGGTGTTGACGATGAGCTTGTACGTTCCGGGAAGTATGCGCCAGGATGTGGCGTTCGGGAAACCGATGGGGAAGGGACCGCCGACGGCGATGGTGTAGTAGTCGGCTACGGTGTTGCCCTGAGTGTCGGGGGCCGGAAGCTCGCTGTTGAGGGAGGAGCCGTAGCGTGAGGCGTTCAGGGTGTCCCAGTCCTTTTCTGTGGAGCCGAGGCGTTTGGCGAAGCCGAAGTATACGTAGTCGTTGGCCGAGGTGAGAGTGCCTTCGTAAACGAAGATGCCGTTGGCTCCTGCCACGCGCTCGCCGACATTGGCGCTCCAGCCGCCGGCCGGTTCGCCGATGATGTAGATGAAGTCGTCGTCGCCGCCCTGCTGGCCGCCCTGGTAGACGCCGTTGTCGCCGTTTTTGGTGTAGACGTGGCCGGCCTGTGCCTCCATGTCGTCTGTCTTTGAGGCGTCGCCGTCACCGGCGTTGAAGAGGCAGCCGGTGGTCCCTGCGGGCACCTGATAGCCCCAGATGTTGCCTTCGACCTTGTTCATTGCCACGCCGGGCCATGAGCTTTCCGAAGCGCCCCAGTAGTGGATGTGGGGAGTTGTCCAGGAGGTGAGGGTGTTGTCGTAGTAAATCATGAATGGGTCGCCGGTGACGGGGGTGTCGCCTCCGCCCTGGCCGTTGGTCTTTACCCAGATGCAGTAGTTATTGCCGGAGGCCTTGATGTCGGAGCTGGTGTAGCCGGCGGGGCTGTCCATCGAGGGACCGATTTTCACGGCCAGAGTGCCGCGTTTGCCGGTGACTTCGGCCATGTAGCAGTCCGAGGAGGATTTGAGGACCTTCACTGCGCTCAGGTTATGGATGCCGGCGAGGTTGCGGGCGTCAATCATCGCGCTGATTTCGGCCTTGTAGGCCTTCCAGTGTGGGAGGAACACGCAGGGTGTGCCGGGGCAGGAGAGCATGAAGGCGTTGGCGGCCGGGACGTTGCCCGTGAACTTGCTGCCGTCGCGGTAGGTGTCGTGGTTGTCGATGAAAGTGACGGCGTACTGGGGATAGCCGAAGTGGATGAGTCCTGCGGGCTGGTCGGTGGTGCCGTTGGCCTTCCAGACGAGCTCGGACATGTTGCCGGTGGCGAAAGCCTTGTTGACCTGATACTTGAAGGGAAAGTCGAAGGCTGCGGAGGTCTTGCCTGTGGCCTCAATCCAGCCGGCTACGGCATCGTAGCTGCCGTCCCAGTACTCGCCGACGGAGAAAGTGGGCTTCGAGTATTCGTTATAAATCTTCGTGAAGCGGCCGGCATATCCTTTCACCATGTCGTAGCGGAACCCGGCGTAGCCCATGTCCTCGAGAAGGAACTTGGTGTAGGCTTTGCAGTTTTCCTGCACGGTTGCGTTGGTGTGGTCGAGGTCGCGGGAGCCGTTGAAGTCCTCGCCCGTGTCGGGAGCGCCCGTGGGCTTGGCCTGGCCGGCAGCGTCCTTCACTTCGTCGGTGCTGCAGATGCCGTCAGGACCGATTTTCCAGGTCTTGCCGTTCCATGTCTCGGCGGGGAAGTCGGTCCAGTTGGAGGCGCCGCTGCGGTGGTTGATTACCACATCCTCGATGATGCCGACGTTTTTGGCCTTGAAGGTTTTGATCATCTTGCGGACCTCGGCCTCGGTACCGAACTTGGTGTTGTGGTTGGTGAACCAGTATACGGGGTCGTAACCCATGCCGAGGCTGGCGGCCCTGGCACTGTTGGGAATCCAAATGAGGGAGAAGTACTTGGAGAGCTCGTCGGCCTGGGATTCAAGATTGGTCCACTTGGTGTCGGTGTAGGAGTCCCAGTAGAATCCCTGGAGCATCACGCCTTCGTAGTTGGCGGGCCACCCGGGTGCGGCCTTGGCGCATAAAGGTAGGGTCAGGAAGAGCACCGCTGCCATAAAGGCACGGCGGATTAAGGAGTTTGTCATGGTCAGACTTGAAAATAGGTAAAGTTGGTTTAGGGTAGGTCTATGGTTATTGTCGGGCAAAGATAATAAAAATTTTTCAAACGACAATCTTTTTCCTTATCTTTGCACAAATATATGGAAATAACACCCGGAAACATAATGTTGGTCCTCGCGGCGCTGCTTTTCATCAGTGTGCTTGCGGGCAAGGCGGCCTCGCGCTTCGGCGTTCCGGACGGAACCCTGGCCATGCTCGTGCGCAGGGGCGACTCCTATATCGTCCCGCGCGGCAACACAAGGCTTCACGTGGGCGACACGGTGCTGCTCATTTCCCGGAAGGAAGGCCGTTGAATCCGTATTTTAGCAAGAATCCCCACATATATTGTATGAATAAGATACTTTCAAAACTCAAACGCCCCCAGGTATGGGGCTTTTTCCTCTCGGTCGTGGTGCTGGCCGTGATTTCCGTTGCGTTCTTCTACCCTGACAATTTCGACGGCGCCTCCCTGCGTCAGGCCGATATGCAGCAGGGCGCGGCAAACGGCGAGGAGGCCCGGGCCTTCGAGGAGGCCACGGGAGAAAAGGCTCTGTGGACAAACTCGCTGTTCGGCGGAATGCCCACCTTCCAGATTTCGCCGTCCTATCCTTCGAACAGCCTCTTCACATGGCTCGACACGGTCTACGGTCTCGGGCTCCCCGCTCCGTCCAACCTGTTGTTCATGATGATGTTCGGCTTCCTTATCCTTCTTTTCGCTCTGAGGATGCGCTGGTATTATGCCCTGATTGGGGCTGTGGCCTGGGGATTCTCCTCCTATTTTATTATAATAATAGGCGCGGGACACATATGGAAATTCCTTGCCCTCACCTATGTGCCGCCGACAATCGCCGGCTTCATACTTCTTTACAAGGGACGCTATATCGTCGGAGGCGCCCTGACGGCGCTCTTCGCCATGCTCCAGCTCAATGCGAACCATCCGCAGATGAGCTATTATTTCGGACTCGTGATGGCGATTATTGCCATCTGCTACCTTATCGAGGCAATCCGCACGCAGGGTCTCCGCCGCTGGCTCACGGCCTCGGGCGTGGCCCTTGTCTGCGGGGCTCTCGCTGTCGGAGCGAATCTCCCGAGTCTTTACAACACCTATGAATACGCCAAGGAGACCAAGCGCGCGCAGAGCGAGCTCGCCGAGCCTTCGGATGGCGAGGAGGCGGATGCGCAGGGGCCTGACTATCACCGTCCCACAGGCGGGATGCCCTATGAGCAGATTGTCGGCTGGAGCTATGGCCGCAGCGAGATGCTCAGTCTTCTGATTCCGAACATCAAGGGTGGAGCAACGGGGCGTCCCGAGGCGGGGCAGCAGACCTACCTGAGCCTCGACCGTCTGGACTCCGCCGCTTCCGTCGACCCCTCGGCGCGTGCGCTCCTGCCCTATCTTCCACAGTATTTCAACGACTCCGAGGGCACAAACGGCCCCGTGTATGTCGGGGCGCTCGTGTTCGTTCTCTTCATTGTCGGATGCTGTGTGGTCCGCGGACCGCTCAAGTGGGCTATGCTTGCTTCCACTGTTCTCTCGGTTCTTCTGGCCCTCGGGGCGAACCTCGAGTGGCTTACCGACCTCATGGTCTACCATTTCCCGCTCTACAACAAGTTCCGCGCCGTAGAGAGCATCCTTGTCATCGCGGAGTTCTGTATGCCTCTCATGGCTATTCTCGGGCTCGAAAAGCTCCTGACGGCCGGCAAGGAGGAACGCGCGGCCTTCGTGAAGCCTGTAGCGTGGAGTTTCGGGGTCTGCGGCGCGGTCTGCCTCGCGGCCCTCGTGTGGCCCTCGCTCTTCGGCAGCGCCATTTCGGGTCAGGACGTAGCGGCGGCGGAAAACATCCAGTCGCAGCTCGTGGAAATGGGACGCGCCCAGGGTGCCTCGCAGCAGGACATCGACAACGCCCTGTATTTTTATTCCCTGTCCAATCCTGCCAACTCAAAGGCTATCGAGGCGCTTCGCTTCGGAATGGTCAAGGCCGACGCCCTGCGCTCTCTCTTCATCCTTCTCATCGGTTTCTGCGCGCTCGCATTCTTCTATATGGGGAAACTTCCGCGGCGCTGGGCGGTGGCCGTCATCGGCCTTACGGTTTTCATTGATCTCTACGCCGTCGACAAGCGATACGTGTCCCATTCGAGTTTCTGCGCCCCGGAAGTAACTGACACGGCCCTCTTCGAGCCCGACGCCATCGACAAGGCTATTCTCGCAGACTCGTCGGCAGTCTACCGCGTGATGGACATCCCCGGTTTCAACAGCCCCGACCGCTCTTACTTCCACCATATGCTCGGCGGCTACCATGCCGCGAAACTGAACCGCTACGAGGACCTGATTCAGCGCCACCTCAGCCGTGTGGCCCGCTACGGCTACCTTCCCGAGGTGCGCGACGATTCCATCGTCGCCCTCTATTCTCCGGAGGAACAGAAGGTTCTGCGCGACCTCCGTGCCTCTTACCGCGTGATGGACATGCTCGACGCCCGATATGTGATTACAGGCGACGAGTCTGCGCCGCTCCTGCTCAATCCCGAGGCAATGGGGAATGCATGGCTTGTCGATTCTGTTAAGTATGTGGAAGGCGCGCACGCCGAGATGGATGCCCTTTCGCAAATTGACCTGCGCCGCGAGGCTGTGGCCGATGTCCGCTTCGCTCCGGTGCTCGGCGAGGAGGCGCTTGCCGCGTCGCCCGGCGACTCCATCGCCCTCACGAGCTATACGCCCAATACGCTGAAATACAGTGTGACCACCGCCCGCGGCGGACTCGCCGTATTCTCTGAAGTCTATTTCCCCTGGGGCTGGTATGCCACGATTGACGGAGAAGAGGCTCAGCTCGGCCGCGTGAACTACGTTCTCAGGGCGCTCCGCGTGCCCGCAGGGACGCATGAGGTGGTAATGACCTTCATGCCTGCCTCGCTCAAGACTACCGGCGCCGTGGCCTATGCCTGCGTGACTCTCATATATCTCCTTGTTTTGTCGGCCCTTGGCTTAGGCTGGAAGAAATGGAACGCAGCCTGACGAATCCGCGCTGGTGGCAGCGTCTGCGCCACCGGCGCGGATTCGGAGTCCACTCGCCATTCGCCTTCCGTTTCATTACGGAGGTGCTGAATCCTCCCCGCGGCTATAGGTATTATGCCGAGGAGTGTTGCTCAGACCGCACGGGGCGCATTCTCGCTCGTCTGACGGGTTTCTTCGCCCCGTCCGGAGTCGCATACTGCGGGTGCGGGGCCGACGCTCTCAGCGCGCCAGGCGCGCCCCGTGTGCCCGTCGGGAGCGCCGACATGATAGTCATAGACCTCCGCGACGGATGCCCTGATGATGTTCTGCGCCGCGTCAGCCGCGGGGGAGTTGTTGTCTTCGCTCTTCACCACAGCGGCGGACGTATCCGCTCTCTTCTCGCCGCAATGCCTTATGGCATGAGCTTCCGCAATGCCTCGACCCGCGCCGTGCTTGTAGTACGCAGGAAACTGCCCCGTCAGGACTTCTGGGTCGGCTGGTGAGACAAAAGAAAAGGATATAAAAATTGAGCGCCCTCTCCTCACGGAGCGGGCGCTTTTGTGTATCTAACACTAAATACCTAAAACCATTTAAAAATCCTTTTTCTTACTTGATAATCCTAAAATATAACCTTGAATCTTAGACCTAAAAATTTTTCTGATGCAAAGTTAGAACAAAAGCAAGCGCAATGGCCACGAATTGAAGCCCAATATAAATAAATATGAGGCGTGTATAGAGGTAAATAATTGATAATATGTGGCGATTGCACTGTCGCGTGAATGCGCTAATATAAATTTTAATATTCTTCAAAATCCTACTTTTTTTACGTCTTCCTCGAATGTGTCGCGATTTTTGGCGCGGTTCTTGAGTCTGTTGCGGTAGGTGTAGATGGTGTTTAGGCTGAGGCCGAGGAATTTTGCGAGGATGGCGCTGTCGTCGATTCCGAGGCGCATGAAGGCCGCGATTCTCATTTCAGGAGTCATCGGTTCGCCGGGCGCGGGCTCGGGAAGCTGGCGGTCCTCGCGGAGGATGCTATTCAGCTGTCGGCTGAAATTAGGATGGATGGTGCGGAAGGTGGCGTCGAACGACTTGAAGAATTCCTCGGTCTGTGTGGCAAGGTATTTCCTTGATTCTATTGACTCGTAGAGGTCCTTGACCTGGTTTGCCTTGATTTTGCGGCCTACGTAGCGGTTGAATTCGTCGAGGCGCTCGAAGAATACCGAGCAGAGCATCAGGACGTTCTGGATGTAGAAGTCCTTGCTGGTGTTGAGTTCGGTGAGGTGTCGGCGCATCTTTTCCGACTTGATGTGGTCGCGCCGGAGGAATGCTGTCATGGCCAGAATGATTGCGAGGGCGATTATAAGGATGATAACCAGGCAGAAAAGGGCGAGTTTGCTGCGCCGGTCGTATGCCCGGAACGACTCTTCAATCAATGGGAGATTCTCGGTGCTTTCGAGGACACGGGCCGACGATCCCGACTCGACGGCCTCCCCGAGCGCGAGCGACAGGTATCGGTAGGCCCTCTCGACGTCTCCGCGGCGGAACCATTCTTTGCCGAGCTGTTGCAGAGATGTGACTTCGCGATGCCCGGCCTTTATGTCGTTTATTGCTGAAAGCGTCTGGTAGTAAAGAAATTCATCTTCTTTGGACGCTTGCCGGGAATAGTACAGCGCCACGAGGCTCGCCGCCGAAGCGAGTATGGCGGGCTTGTTCTCAAGGGAGGGTATGGTGTCGAGTAGTTCGGCAATGGCTCCGGAATCCTCCCCTGTGAGTTTCCACCGGTGAGCGTTGGTCAGACGCCAGCCCAGGCCGTGCGGACGGTGATAGCGCAGAAGGGAATCGGTGAAGACGGCAGCCCGCGCCACGTACCGGTCGCGGATTTCGCCCGGCGGGTAAAGGCTTGCTATGTTGGTGAATAGATCTACGCCGCCCTGGAAGAATGTTTTCCGCTCCTCGCGGGTGTCGATGGAGTCGAGAGGTATGTTTTCGAAGTCGCGGAGACCCTCGTAGGTTATTCCTCTGATAGGGAGCAAAGCGTCGCGGCGGAGGCGCACTCTCAGTATGAGGTTGTTGAGCTCGCGGCTCTTCTGCGGTAAGGCGCGCGCTATGTCAAGGGTGCGTCCGTAATATATTATGGCGGAATCGAGGTTTATGGCCTTGAAGTTGTCGCCGAGGTCTTTGAAGATTTCGATTTTTGCGCTGTCTGTCGTTGCAGAGGGAATCAGGCTGCGGAGGCTGTCGATGACTTCCGTGTGCGGGAAGTTGTAGTTGTCGCGGTGCTCGATGTAGTAGTCGAGGGAGTCGCAGGCTTCCCTGAGGGTCGCGGGCAAAGCGGCGCGGAGACCGGGAAACATGCCGTAAAGGCAGAGGAGTGCGAAAATCGTGCGCTTCATGGAAAACAGAAGGGTGGCTTTGGGGTATAGATTTCAGTATCCGTGTGCGCAAAGATACATCAAATCCTCCGTTCCTCCAAATATTCCTTAGATTTTTATTTATATTGTGGAAAAGTTAAACCTTTGAATTATTGCGGTGAAATTGTCTTATACCCCTATACAGGTTGAAATTTCATCTCAATTCGCTAAGCCGGCGTGCAGGGATGCACTAATTTTGCACTCGGAAGCCGGGACAAGAGGCTTGAAAAGCTCTCCCCGGCGCAAATTCATACGATAGGTAAAAGATTTTTTATAAGGTTAAGATTTTAGTTTGACAAGTAGCGGCGGTAAAGATCGCCAAACAAACGCACCCTACGGGGGAG
>ERZ779802.675-NODE-675-length-12315-cov-4.383442_pt1 | contig 12315 bp, 5 predicted proteins | sample MGYA00511252_ERZ779802 | MGnify/ENA primary metagenome ERZ779802 (study PRJEB29588, sample SAMEA2153887) | human gut metagenome | biome: human gut; feature: human-associated habitat; material: faeces | place: Denmark | collected 2008/2010 ... | reverse complement strand
CCTTAAACACCCCGGAGGACCCGCTCTTCTCGGTACTCCATAGGAACTTACCGGTCATATCATAAACCATAACCGTCACCTTTAAGTTCGACTCCGGACGATTGTGATGCAGAAAGAATTCCACTTGATCCCGTGCCGGATTCGGGGTGGCATACAGCTCGATCAGATTAGGTTTCAACCCTTCCGCCACCTCAAAAGTAAAGGTATAGGTCGTGGAGTTATTTAAGATATCCCACACCTTAAACTCGGCCGTATGCATTCCCGGCTCCAGCTCGGGGATGGAGAACTGGACAAGTCCTTCGTTCTCACTATCTGGTAGCAACGCATAATAACTATTTAAGTTATAGCTCATAGAGGGCATACTATCAATCGTCAACATCATATCATGCCCTACGCTACTGCCGGTTATATTCACGCCGCTCTTATCCCACAGTTTCGCTACAAAATAAGGAGTCGTGTTTACCTTATCGCCCGAAACAAAACTGGAATCATTCAAATAGATCTGCCGGATTTCGGGACCGATCGTATCAGTCTCCGCCGTATCCGAAGTCCCCCCCACGATAAAATCGAAGAAAGAACCCTGCGCCTCTTTTGTCTCGGAAGATGCATATAGGTTTAATTTACCTTTCTTATTGGAATAAGAGATATCCTTCGGGACCATAAAAGTAAAGCTGAACTTTCCATTTCGAACCGAGTCTCTACCTATATAAATCGTATTCGGATAATCGAGATAAGTGAATTTCTCAGAGCTATTCCCTAAAGTCGTAATGGAACTTTGGCTATCAAATATGGTCGAGCTTAATACGCCCGTGAAATCCGCGGCAAAAGAATCTGACGGATTCAAGATTTCACCCTCTACCGTAATCCGGGATAACGCCTTAAACTCAAAAGGCTCATCAGAAACAGCTTCTCCATTCACAGCCGTCACCCGAGCCTTATACTCTGGATACGCAAACTTTAACGCCGGGTCTCCGATTAAGATAAAGTTCAATTTATTTGAGTCATTGAGTTGACGTTTCGTATACATCATCGCCTCTCCAAGCGTATAACGGCTATTCGCGTCTTCTTGGAACAGGTTATCGATGAGCGCCTTATTTAAGTTCGCATTATTACCGGAGAACACGACACGGGTCGTCGTAAACAAAGCGATACCCCCACTGGTAGGATTCAAGAAAACAGATTCACCCGCAGAAGTTGTCACATCGTCAAAACGGGTAAAGTCGCAAGTAGCCGTCACCCACACCGGCAGATGCTTATAACTGGAATTATTGATATCGGTTTGTGTCCATACGCTTTCGTCCGCCCAATGGGTCGTACTGCCATGCCCCGTATAATTAATCAACAACTGACCACTTTTTAATAGTTTCTCAATCTCATTATGCACATCCGGATAAGTCCCGAGGCTGCTACGCTTATAAGCATCGAAATACACTTTATTAACTAGAAAACCGGGTTGCATCTCTTCAATGGCCTCAGCAAGCTGATCTGCCTGCTTCATATGATTCGTTGTGAAGCTATCCTCATTATTTCCATCATCCGCCACGAATGTCACGTTATTCTTCCAACTACCCGAATCCTTGTTCTCCATATAAGAAATCGTTTTATCCACCATCTGAGTCGCCTCCGTTACTGTACGGATTGGAAAGCGCCCGACACCCAGACACATCTTATCTCGGCTAAAATTACTGCCGGAATTATCCTCTAAAAACGCAAAATAATCATCTGTCGCATAAGAGTAGACATTCAATGACTCTTGAGACTGGAAAGTCAGGAGCATATTACTCCGCGAAACACCTTGAACCTCACCGCTTATCCCCCGATTATCATAGATCCCGTCTCCGAAAAGCAATAAATATTTTGGAGGATTACCCAAAGAAGAACTACGTTCGTAAAACATCTTCATCAAACGACGATATGCCGTCGCATCTGGAGTTCCACTAGAGAACTCATTATAAATCGCCTCTGGAGTTACGACTTCAACAGTCAAGCCATCTTTCTCACGGTGCGCAACCGCCAAACGCTCCGCCTGCTGAACCAAAGACGGGGCCGATATAATAATCATATCCCTCTGTTCCAAACCATGCAGATTCGAGGAAGCGACTTCTCCCACGACTTCCGGAGAAGGAAATGTTTGATTGGTTTGAACCAACACAAACTCCCTCAATCTACCCGCTGGTATTGTAAATGAAAGTTCAGAACCATTCAGATCGGCTTCCACTCTCTTCACATTCAACGCATCGGTCACATCAAACACCAAGGTATTCGAATTCGCCTCGCTAATAACAAAGCGAGACGCATTTCCTACAGAAGTCAAGCTTCTGAAAAAAGTACAAGCCCCATAAGGGCGCAACGTACGGACAAATTGCATACGGATATAGTCCAAACGTACATTCGTATGTCCACTTGAACTATAGGAAACCACTACGTTATTTTTCTCACTTTTTGATCCCTTCCATAACGCGGTGGTTGTCCCGGGAATCGCCTTTGTATACGATCTGACATTCGAGCTTACTGTTTGGATAGAAGGTATGGTTATATCCAACAATTCGGAGTCATTGATACTTAAAGAAGCCGTACCGGAGCCAGAGTTAATTCTTGAGATAAAACGCATGGTCACCTTACCGTCCGCATCCGTAATCCCGGGAATAGAAGAAAAGGTAGAAATTGTACGAGGGCGTGCCCCACTAAAGTCCTCTCCAAAAAACTCCCGGCCGGATTGGTTTACGGAGACTAACTCTTGCTCATGCAATAGATAATCATCATAAGTCGTAATCCGAGTGGAAGCGCCACTCGCTTGAGCCACGGAAGTCATATCATTCGTCGGAGTGGCATCGGTCACAAAATAATAGCCATACAATGAATAAGGATTATTCGTATGCACGAATGTCTGGCTCGACGAGTCATACTCCCATTTAACCGGCCCTTTCCCGTAGAATAACAGGTAATCACTCCCACGCCAAACCGGTGTAGAAGGGACATCATCGATATATTCCTTACTGAAATCCTCATCCAAGGGCCATCCTCCATAGCCATGGACAGAGACTTTCGATGGGTCCGAGAAACCCATATTCTTCAAATCCGCATAGGATAATTTGTAGATTCCGGTCTTATCCACCCGGATCTTCACCCATTTCCCCTCCGATAACAGGGATTTAGAAGCATAACGGCTACCATCCGCCCATGTATATGAGCAAAGTAATAAACCTATAATGAATATATATATTAATCTTCTCATCTCACATAAAAATCCAGAAGCTTCCGCTCGCCAAGATATCCCTCCAGATGATCGTCGATCTTCACGGGACCTACGCCAGCAGGTGTTCCGGTATAAATCAAATCGCCTATTTTCAGCGTAAAGAAGCGACTTACGTACGCGATAATCTTATCTACCGAAAACAGCATATTCGAGGTATTGCCTTCCTGTACCTTCGAGCCATTGATATCCAGATGGAACGGAAGCCGGTTTACATCCCCCGCTTGCTCCAGCGGAATAAAGGTCCCGATCACAGCCGAATTATCAAACGCCTTACTAATCTCCCACGGTAGCCCTTGCGCACGCAATTTATTCTGCAAATCCCGTGCCGTGAAATCAATACCGACCGTAACCTCATTGTAATAACGATGAGCGAAACGCTCGGCTATATTTTTCCCCAAACGGTCTATCCGTACCACGATCTCCGTCTCATAATGAACTTCCGATGAAAAATCCGGAATAAAAAACGGTTTCCCATCTTTCAACAAAGAGGAGTCCGACTTCATAAAAATAGTAGGCTCTGATAATTCTAACGAATGATGCAGCTCTTTATTGTGAGCGGCATAGTTCATTCCAACGGCGATAATCTTCATATTTTAGTGATTCATTGAGTTCAATCGATTAAACATAACAGCTAAATGCGCATACATAGAAGTATTCTGGACTACGATATGTTCCGGCACCCGTATACGGAAGGGGGTAAAATTCCAAAGAGCCTTGATTCCTCCCTCGATAATCCGGTCTGTCACCTCCTGCGCTTTCTCCACCGGCACGGTGATCACCCCGATCGTCGCGCCATATTCTTTCTGCTTGACAGGAAAATCATCCATATGAAAAACGGGAATGCCATTGATCACGCTCCCGTCCAAATCCTCACGGACATCAAAGCCCGCCACGATCTCCAATCCATATTGACTCAGTCCGGTGTCATGCAACAAAGAAGCGCCCAGACTCCCTACCCCAAACAGAAATGCCTTATGCTGGGATGTAAAACCGAGGAAATCCTCCAGTACGTCAACCAACGCATTAATATCGTATCCCACTCTCGTCTTCCCGGAGATATTCACAAAAGAGAGGTCTTTAGCGACCTGACTAGGATCTACATTAATCTCCTTAGCGATCTGGGTAGATGAGATAAACGCTTCCCCTTTCCCTTTCATCAACTTTACGAACGCAAGATACCACGGCAACCTCCTTAACGTAGGTTCCGGCACTTTCCATGCCTGTTTTATATCATCGCTGGCCATTGTCTAATTCTCCTATTCATGTATAACATTCGTGCAAGCTTGCAAAAGTACAAAATTAAAGACATTCACCAAAAAAGACCGCGTTCATGAATAATTTACTCGTCCCAAAATAATAAGAGCGGAAATTCAGATCATCAGCAAAGACAAATACCGCCCCACTCTTATATTTCTTAGCGAACACAGCAGGCGTATTCCGCAATAAACTCTCATTTTTCTCCGAAAGAAATCCGGACAACAACGGTTTTTCCGTATAATGCAGAGGAGAGACGTAAGGATCGCTATCTTTCTCAAAAATCAAGTTTCCTTTTTTTAGAACCGCTATCTCCGGTTGTTCTAATCCCCAAGCCAACGGATGGGAGCTATCCAGAGAGCAACTCAAGATAACACCGCTGATGCTATTTCCTGCCGCCGCCTCTTTCTTCTCCGAGTAAGCCCGATAACGGGTAGAATCCTCTTTAAATGAAGCGTCTTTCACCGAGATCGGAAGAATCCCGGATTTATCAACCCAAGAGTAGGCCTTTCCCGAGGCGATCAACGTACCGCCATTCGCTACCCAATCCTTCAATGCCTTTTCCGACTCTTTCGTGAGATCCGGAATTCCATTCGCCAGAATAATCACATTATAACGGCTCAACTTCCGGGAGGTCAGCGTTGCGGTAGCCTCAATCAATGTCGGTCTCATCTGGAAACGTCGATCTAATAAAAACCACGCCTCACCGGAATCCGGAACTCCCATCGTACGTCCCACAAGAATGGCAACCTTCGGTAATTTCAACGCCGTATAAGCCGGGCTACCCAAATCCACGTCTTGCATCAATCCGGTTGTAGCCGCATAGATATCCACACCCGATTCTTTCGCCAGTTTAGACAATAGCTCATAAAGCTCATCGGAAGATACCGGTTGATTCCACGCAGATACCAAGATTGTACCGTACCCCATCTCTTTCTCTATATCTCCCGAACGGAAATGGAACGGGCGATTACTTGCTTGTACATGAATACCTTTCCGCAATAACTCATACATCACTTTCGGGGTATAGAACTCTACATTCGTAAAAAGGTATCCATAATCACTTTTACCGCCAATCATTTGACCGGGTACAAACCGATACTCCACAACCTGCTTACCGATGAAGCCATTCGTATTCTTCACTTGCGCGAATTCCAAATTAAACGCATAAGGGAAGGACCAAGTAGAGATATCATAGAAAGTACTATCCTCATAGCTTAGGCAATCTTCCATAATCGCACGGATCATCGTGTTATTTTTCTGATCCACAGGGATGATAAAGGCCTCATCCGCCTTAAACGTCTTCCCATCCACCGAGAAGTCTTTCGCCAAATGATATACGTTAATCCGGTGATGCCCCATATTCTCGATAAAATGATAGCCCACAGAGCGAGAGCCACGGGTATCGAAGACATATCCTTTTACCGGCTGCTTAGCGATATCCGCCTTGACATTCTTATAATAATCCCGTTGGTAAGCCAGTAATTTATCTTTTAGCCGATAGCCGGCAAGGATCGTACCATACGAACCGAATGCTTGGTTACGAATCGTCCACGCAAACGAGCGCACCCCATTACGAGTCTCCCGCAAATGCCCCCGGGACGTACCCTGCTCATAAAGCAAGCAAACCGATCCGTGAATATCACCATAGGCGGCTCCTTTGCCGTAGTAATAATCATCGTATCCCTCCTTTGAGTAATACAACGTACCGATCTTATCCAACTCCTTTGCGCAATAAGCCGATACTTCCGCCGTAAGCTCTTGATTTTGCCGAGGAGTCAACTGATGCGTACGCTTCGGATGCCCCGGACTGAAATAGTAAGGTCGATCAGCGCCTTGCTCATGTTGGTCGGCCAATACATTCGGCATCCATTTAAAATAGGTATTCACTCCTGTAATCCCTTCCGGGTGTTGCGCCATCAGCCAATCCCGGTTGCAATCCGCCCAATAATGATTCGTACGGCTAGAAGGCCATGGCTCTTGGAATTCCCGGGAATTAAGGTCACTTACGTCCGTTTGGCTACGGGTCGTATTCACCCAATTAGCGAACCGGTTTATGCCATCAGGATTAGCTCCCGGATATAGAACGATCACCGTATTTCTCAACAGGTCATCGATCTCATTACTTTGCGCCGCCGCCAAGAAGTAAGCGACAGCCAATGAAGCGTTCACGCCGGAAGGCTCATTTCCGTGGATACTATATACCAAGTTGACAACAACCGGCATTTTCCGTATATCCAGATCCGTGGAACGATCTACATCGGTCAAGGCCAAATGTTCCTCTCTAATCTTTTCTATATTTCGTTGGTTTTCCGGAGAGGTAATTACCGCCTCTATAAAAGGACGATGTTGATAAGTACGCCCTACTTCCCGCAAGGTCACCCGATCCGAGGCTTCAGCCAAAGCCTTCATATATTCAACGACTTGTCCCCAATCTGCATGTTGACGTCCCAATTGAAAACCTAAAACCGTTGCAGGTTCAGGGATATTCGAATCGTACTGATAATTGCCTTCCGGCAAGAAATAGGATAAATCATACGTTGTCTCCACCGCATTGGGTTGGGCGAAAAGGTCTACCGACACACAGATAAACAGCAAAGAGATAATGCAGCTAGCTTTCATCTTGACAAAGGATTTTTCATATAAACGATCATGTTCTTGCCAAAATTACGAATAATTGACAACATAAAAAAGCTCCGGCGGAAAATCCGACCGGAGCTTGTCTTTTCTTCCGGGTTCCATCCTCACGGAAGTACTGACGGAGAGCTTTAATTATTACCTTAGTCTGTTCTGCCTCACGGCTTACTTGGAGACGAATCTATGCACGGGAATTTTAGAATTATAATATCATAATCTATTTACACGGATTATTTAACAACTGTCTTAATCACATTCTCACCTTCTACAACTACGCTACCTGCAGATACTGCGATTCTACCGTTATCGGAAGTAAAAACTGTCTCTACGATCCTTTTTCCCGTATAAACCTAGGAGGCATTCGAATCTTTTGTATTTTTACGCAAAAGTTTCGAGGTATCCAAAACCATAGCAAAGATTTAGATATCACCCACTTTTAACTAAAGTGTTCACACAAAAACTTCAATTATGACAAAGAAAGAAGCTATCAAGATTTTCGAAGAAAAAAAAGTACGTACAGTCTGGAACGATGAAACAGAGGAATGGTTTTTCTCTATAGTAGACGTTGTAAGTATCCTCACCGAAAGTGTGGATGGAAGGAAATATTGGAATAAACTCAAACAAAGGCTAAAAGCTGAAGGTAGTGAGTTGGTGACAAATTGTCACCAACTGAAATTACCTTCTACCGACGGGAAATACTACAAAACCGACGTAGCTACGACAGAACAGCTGTTCCGGCTTATCCAATCCATCCCGTCCCCTAAAGCAGAACCTTTCAAGCTATGGATGGCCCAAGTGGCAAAAGAGCGATTGGATGAAATGCAAGACCCCGAGTTAACGATAGATCGAGCCATGAGGGAATATAAAGCGTTGGGCTACTCGGATAACTGGATTAATCAACGCCTTAAAAGCATCGAGATACGCAAGGACCTAACCGACGAATGGAAACGGCACGGACTACAAGAGGGTATTCAGTTCGCTACCCTTACAGATATCATCTATCAAACGTGGGCCGGTAAAACTTCCAAAGAATATAAACAATTCAAAGGTCTGAAAAAAGAGAGCCTACGAGACAATATGACCAATACGGAACTTGCTCTTAATATGCTTGCCGAAGCAGCTACCACTGAATTGTCCAAAGAAAAGAATCCGCAACATCTCGAAGAACACGAAGTTATCGCCAAACAAGGAGGAAAAGCAGCAGAGGCCGCCCGCAAACAACTTGAAAGCGATTTAGGCCACTCGGTAATCTCTCCCCTCAACGCTAGAACCGGATTGAGACTTAAAGATAAAAACGACAAAGAATAGGCAAAAAGCCCCGATCGAGAAACCGACCGGGGCTTATTCTTTTTCCGCTTTCTTGCCTCACGGAAATACTGACGGAGAGCTTTAATTTTTTACTTTAGTATTAATATCCCCGCATGTTCAACCTCTCGGTTTACTTGAAGACGAATCTCCGCACGGGAATTTTAGAATTATATATCTTTATTATTTAACTACCACCTTAACAGCTTCCTCACCATCAACAGCTACGGCTACGATACCAGCAGGTACGGCGATTGGAGCGTTATCAGATGTAAGAATAGTCTCAGCAACTACCTTACCTAAGATATTGGTGATTACTACAGGCTTACCAGCTGCGCCTTGGATAGTCACGGCACCGTTAGTAGCTACTACAGATACGCCTTCTACGGATACCTCATCATTAGAAGTTACCATATCATCCTTTTCTGTCGGGCGAACAGCATTGAAGATCAAAGCACCGTCAGAACCAGTCTTAGCCGCATCAAATTTAGAATCACCACGAGTCAATACCAAGCAACCATTCTGCATCTTCAACCATGCGGCATATTCAGGAGCGATTGAGCCAGACTGAGCCTCTTGGAAGCCCTTTGTTGCTTTTCCGTCAGTAGAAACACCTGCTACTGTTGCATTTGTAGACTTATAGCCTGTTTTCTCATAGATGTTAGATTCGAACAAGAACTCATTGTTCACACCTTCACCTTCGCCTCCTTCAATATAAGCCTTGGCAGCCTCTAACGGATTTACATAACGGAATGACCAAGTTACGTTCTTGTGATTATCACCAGTTAAGTCAACAATGAAGCGCTCGCACTTCGTTGCCTTATAGTTAGCGAAGATCTCAGCGGTATCAATCTTAGCCGGTTCAACTTTCTCGAAACCATTCGTTAATACGACTAAAGAATCGCCAACCTTAATAGCTCTCACGAATCCTACGCGAGTGTAACCACCCTTGATATCCATGTATGGAGCTTCCATGTCATTAATCATAGCGGAGTCACCGAAACTTACCAAATACTTACCATACGTGAAGCCTAAGGTCTTGTGAGTAGCATGAACACATTCGTATGGATCCGTTGTCGGAGTTCCGTCCGGCTTGATGTGAGGACCAGCCTCAGTACAAGGATGAGTCACGATGTTCAAATCTTGATCTTGACGATCAACAGAGATCAAGTATTGTGGTTTGATATAACCTTTACCACGATTTACCCAAGCCGTATCAATATTGAACACCAACTTACCTTTTGCTTTATCCCGGTTCCAGATACCTGCGTAATCAACGGTTTCTGAAGTCAAGTTAGGATTCCACTCATCCATCAAGTATTCTTGACGGATCTTCTCAACGAAAATCAAGCTATCAGCAGCATCGTCGGCCTTCTCACCTATGACGGCATTGTTGAAACGGCGATACAACGGGGTCTTATCTGCTTCTACCGTGAAGGCAGATGTACGAGTCTCGTTCAAGATCTGAACTTTCAATACGGCGCTCTTACCGTCATCAGCAGTACCAACCTTATGAGTTGCCTTGTCAAACTCAGCACTTACGCTTTGGATGATAGCACCAGCCCACTTATAATTAGAAACTGAAACGTCTTGGCCTTGCGCATCTACATATTTCACAACTTCGCCTTTGTCATTCTTTACCTCGTAGGCATAGATAACTTTTCCATCAGAAGCTACCCATTTCGGAGCAGACTCTACAATCGCATAGAAATGTTTAGCATTATAATGATTATTTTCCTTGAAGAAGAATGTATCAACAACATAAGGAGTTACCTTATAATTATTAACACCCATAGAGTACTTCTCACCGTAAGCCTCAACCAAAGACTTCGCACCGTCTACAGTCTTGACTACATAGTTCGTTCTCTCCAAACGTGCGATGCCTAAACGAGCCAATGCTTTACCTTCCGGAGTATCCTTATCTTTACCGTAACCATAACCGTATCCGGCAGTAGAACCTTCTTCCAACATGTAGCGGCTTGCCGTTTCTTTCACATAGTTTACAGAATCCTTATCTGCTCCGTTGGCCATCCAATAGCTATCCGTAAACGGATTCAAATAGTTAAATACATACTTATTAACCAATAAAGAATCTGTCGGGATATAACGATAGCCTAATTTCTTATCACCTAAGATATTCTTATCCGTGATACGAGTGAAAGTAGCTTTATTCAAGACTTTATCAATAGTAGTACCCACTGCCGTACCTATGATATCACCATCCTCATTTAAGGTTAATTGAACAGAATTCGCATACAATTCGGGGAACTCACGGTTAACGAACTTTACAGGAGAAGTAGCCTTTGCCTTATCTGCCGTATAAACCTTTGTTACAACCCATTGATAAGCTGGCATGTGCATCGGATCTTGCTCATCCAAAGTAATCCATTGAGCCTTGTTCGCAGCATTGTTATCATTTAAGTGGATAGGAGCGGCCAAAACTTGTCCCTTATCATTCTTGATAATATACAAACCCTCGTCCAAGGATGTCTTGTTATTAGATGCGACACAACCATTAATACCGAAACTAATCTGTGTATTGATAGCCTTGGTACCGATCGTGACAATACGATCGGCTACCGTATAGTTTTGTAACTTAACGAATAATTGATCCGCATCGGAGTTTGCGTCTGCCGCCTGTTTGCCATCGCAATAAATATCATGGTAGTTTGAACCATATTTCACTTTGGTGGCATCTTTCCAATACCCTCTTTCAGCGGTAGGTTTCTGCGTATCCCTAACACGAGCTTCTTTTACTTGAATAAACAAGCTATCAGCAGAAGGACGATAAGTGAATAGGAACTTATGTTGCTGTGAAATATCATCCGCATCACCCGTTACCGTAAGCGCATCTGCATATTTCTCAACATTCGTATCAGACCATCCGAATTTCAAGAACTCGATACCCACACCGTTAGCGGCTGTATCGACCTTCAAGTAAGTCTTCTTATCTTTCTCGTCTTTCTTAACGACATAAACGAAATTCTTTCCATCAGCGGTTACACCATCGGCCACCTTTGCTTCAATTTGAGAAGCAGAGAATGGGTTGACATCCGCATTAGCATCCAAATGGAAATTCAATACGTCTTTGTTGTTTTTCAAATAAGCGTTGATCTCATTAGCGCTCAATACATAAGTACCGGCGTTCCAAACAGTAAATTTCAATGCATCTTGAGCGTCACCTGTTTTGTCCTCGGCATCAGAAGCCATTACTTTTTTAGCTTTAACCTCATCGCCTTCACCAAACAAAATATAAGCATAATCGGAATCGATGTAAGTAAACAACTCCTTTTCGGGTCTTAAACCACCCTTAGTTGGATCTTTCTCGTAACTACTCTTTGTCCAAGTTGAAGAAAAAGCCCAACCACCGAAAGAAGAACCTACATTGCTTGTCTCTGTATCAAATGCCAAAATAGCGCCAGTCTTCTTATTGATGAAATCGAAGATAGGGTTCTTTCCTTGGCTCTCTGTCTCAGTGATAGAGATACACCATAAAGAAGATTCAACATCCGTAAGATCAGAAGGAGCAACCAATTTGTACTTATCATTTTCCACGATAAGGACTTTGTCGTTTGCTTTCAATTGGAACATTCCTTTAGGAGTGGCAGACTCAAAATAGGGTACCGCCGCCGCCCCCACTCCTGAAATAGAAGTAAGAGCATCAATATGCTGAGCCTGTGCAGGAGTTTGAGCATTCAATGTGAATGCGGAAACCAGCAGACCAGCACACAAAAGTGTAGAAAACTTTTTGTTCATAATACTGAAATTAATATTAATACTAGTGTTTATTAAGATAATCAAATACTTAGTCCTATTAAACCGACCCCTAAACCATACAAAACGACTAGTCTAAAAGATCGATT
>ERZ779802.664-NODE-664-length-12438-cov-4.395865_pt1 | contig 12438 bp, 12 predicted proteins | sample MGYA00511252_ERZ779802 | MGnify/ENA primary metagenome ERZ779802 (study PRJEB29588, sample SAMEA2153887) | human gut metagenome | biome: human gut; feature: human-associated habitat; material: faeces | place: Denmark | collected 2008/2010 ... | reverse complement strand
CCGCCCGGACCTCGTTTTCCGTCCCGGCGACCTCGTCTGGCTCGTGGGCGACCCTCAGAAATTAGCATCCCTTAAATAACAAAGCACATGGACGACCAGCGCTACAACCTCCGCGGCGTCTCCGCATCAAAGGAAGACGTCCACAACGCAATCAAGAACATCGACAAGGGTATTTTCCCCGGAGCTTTCTGCAAGATTGTCGCCGACTATCTCGGCGGCGACGCCGACTGGTGCAACATCATGCACGCCGACGGCGCAGGAACAAAGAGCTCGCTCGCATACATCTACTGGCGCGAGACCGGCGACCTCTCCGTATGGAAAGGCATCGCCCAGGACTCCCTCATCATGAACATCGACGACCTCCTCTGCGTCGGCGCGACGGACAACATTCTTCTATCCTCGACAATAGGCCGAAACAAGCGCCTCGTCCCCGGTGAGGTCATCGCGGCTATCATCAACGGCACCGAGGAACTCCTCGAGGAGCTCCGCGCCCAGGGCGTGGGCATTTACTCCACCGGCGGAGAGACCGCCGATGTCGGCGACCTCGTCCGCACCATCATCGTCGACTCCACTGTAGCTTGCCGTATGCGCCGCGCTGACGTTATCGACAATGCCCGTATCCATCCCGGCGACGTTATCGTTGGCCTCGCCTCATACGGGAAGGCCTCTTACGAGAAGGAGTACAACGGCGGAATGGGCTCCAACGGCCTTACCTCCGCGCGCCACGACGTCTTCGACCATTCCCTCGCCGCCAAATACCCCGAGAGCTACGACAACTCCCTCCCCGTCGAGCTCGTCTACAGCGGCCACTGCGGCCTCACCGACCCCGTAGAGGGCGCACCCGTCTGCGCGGGCAAGCTCGTCCTTTCCCCCACACGCACCTACGCCCCCGTAATCAAGGCCGTACTCAGCGACATGCGCAGGCATATCGACGGCATGGTCCACTGCTCCGGCGGCGCACAGACAAAGGTCCTGAACTTTGTCAGGGGCGCGCACGTTATTAAGGATAATCTCTTCCCCGTGCCCCCGCTCTTCCGCCTCATCCAGGAGCAGAGCGGCACAAGCCCCAAGGAGATGTACAAGGTGTTCAACATGGGCCACCGCATGGAAATTTACGTCGAGCCCTCGCTCGCCGACCGAATAATCGAGATTGCCGAATGCTACGGCGTCCCCGCGCAGGTTGTCGGAAGGGTGGAGGAAGCCAAGGAGAACAGCCTGACAATCACCTCGGAACTCGGCACCTTCGAGTACTGACAATCCCCGGCCCGGAGCGACGGCCGGAATACCACCACCGACAATGCAACACCGTCACGCTTTCGCCTTTCTCGTCACGCTGGCCCTTTTCGGGCTGGCAGCCTGCGGCGGGCACTCCGAATCTTCTTCCGGAAAGTCCGGGGAAGCCGGGACGCTGCCCGACACCCTCAGAGTCGCCACTCTCTATGGCCCGACGAGCTATTTCATTTACCGCGACGAGCCCATGGGCTACGACTACACGCTCGTGGACTCGCTGGCAAGGCAGAAAGGCATGGTGCTGGACCTCAAGGTGGTGTCGAGCCTCACAAAGGCCGTAAACCTCCTCGACTCCGGGAAAATCGACCTTATTGCCTACAGTGTGCCCGTCACGGCACACTACAGGCAGTTCGCGCTTCCGTGCGGTCCCGAGTCTGAGACCGAGCAGGTCCTCGTCCAGCCCAAGATTCGCGGCGAGGCGGAAATCAACGACGTCACCGAGCTCGTCGGCAAGGACGTGTACGTCGAAAGCGACTCCCGTTTTCTCCGCCGCCTGCAGAACCTCGACAGCGAGCTCGGCGGCGGAATACGCATCCACGAGGTCAACGCCGATTCCATTATCACCGAGGACCTTATCGGAAAAGTATCGTCCGGCGAGCTGCCACTGACGATTGTCGACAGCGACATCGCCCGCCTCAACGCCACTTTCTATCCCGACCTCGACGTCAGTCTGCCCGTGAGCTTCCCGCAGCGCGCCGCCTGGGCCGTCGCCCCCGACAGGAAATGGCTCGCCGATTCGATTGACGCCTGGTTCGACTCCGCCGCCCCACAGGAAATCAACAAGGAGCTCCTCAAGCGGTACTACGAGCAGACCAAGTTCGTCCCGACAGTCCGTTTCGACTTCTCGAAGGGGTATATCTCCAAGTACGACAACCTCTTCAAGGAGTATGCCCCGAAGGTCGGCTGGGACTGGCGTCTGATGGCCGCCCAGGCTTACGTGGAGAGCAAGTTCAACACCAACGCCCGCTCGTGGGTAGGAGCCCGCGGGCTCATGCAGGTGATGCCCTCCACAGCCCGCGGATACCGCACCAACCCGCGCAGCCTGAACAATCCGGAAATCAGTCTGAAGGTGGCCACAGCCCTCATCAACGACCTCGACGGCTATCTCAAGCCTCTCGTCCCCTCCGACGGCGAGCGCCTCAAGTTCGTCATCGCGGCATACAACGTCGGAATCGCCCACATCTACGATGCCATTTCCCTCGCCCGGAAAAACGGCCTTGACCCAGAGAAGTGGGACGGAAACGTCGAGAAGGCTCTGATGATGAAGATGAACCCCAAAATCTACCGCTCCGACGACGTCCGCTACGGCTACTGCCGCGCTACGGAGACCGTGGCTTACGTCAAGCGTATCACAAGTTTCTACGACCAGGCCCGACGGGAGATACCGGCCTGAGCGTGTTCCCTAATTCTTCTGTTAACAATCATTCTCCCTGAAACAAACAATTCATTTCCTATGAGAAAAACCAAGCTTAGCGTGGCACTCGTATGCCTTCTCTGCGGAGCCCTCCTCTCGAGCTCCTGCATCGGCTCCTTCTCGCTGACAAACCGCCTCCTTACATGGAACCAGAACATCGGCAACAAGTTCCTGAACGAACTGGTGTTCTTCGCCTTCTGGGTGCTTCCCGTCTATGAGGTCTGCGGTCTCGCCGACGTCCTGGTCCTCAACAGCATCGAGTTCTGGAGCGGTTCCAATCCCGTGGCCGCCGGCTCCAAGGTTCTTGAAGGCTCCAACGGCGAGCGATACCTCGTAGAATGGGACGGCTCTGGCTACAACATCAAGGGCGAGACCGACGGCTCTTTCGTCCGCCTCGACTTCAACGAAGAGGAGCAGACCTGGAGCTACGACATCAACCACGGCGCGGCCCGCGGCGTGCTCTTCACCTTCGTGGACGATACCCACGTAAGCCTCCCCGTCGACGGCGGCCGCGAATGGCGCACCGTGGAAATCTCCCAGGCCGGTCTCATGGCCTACCAGCAGATGGCCGGCGCCGGCGTCTTCGCCGCCCGCTAAGCCCTCCGCAAATCTCGAAGTCAATTATCGAATTGTGGTAATTGCAACCACTCGACGTCAATTATCGAATTGTAGGGACGCACGGCTCGTGCGTCCTTTTTCAAAATCATGGCCCTTAGACGGTTATATTAGGATGCACGAGCCGTGCGTCCCTACAGTGCGGGTAGTAAGCCCACCCCCTCTTCTCCTCCTCAAACTGAACCGCCGGGGCGCTTTCGGGCGCTCCGGCGGTTCAGTCGGTTGATATGTCTGGACGGGGGGGATTAGATTGTCCCGTGCTTCTTGCTCTTGCGGAAGTAGAGCTTGTGGTCGAGATACTCCTGCGTGGCGATGAGCGTGGGCTTGGGAAGGCGCTCGTAGTAGCGGGAGATTTCGATTTGCTCGCGGTTCTCGTTGACTTCCTCGAGGTTGTCGTTGAGCGACGAGAATTCCTGGAGCTTCTTGTCGAGTTCGCCCTTCATCTCGGCGGCGATTTCGTTGGCGCGCTTGGCAATGATGCAGACGGTCTCGTAGACGTTGCCGGTGTCCTTGGAGAGCTCGATCATGTCGCGGGTCACGGTGTTGAGAGGGGCGTTGGTTTTCTTGTAGTCAATCATCTTTTTTCAGGAGTTGAATATATGATACCGTTTGTTTTGTCTGTGTGTGGGCGGCGCTTGGGAGGGGTCAGTCGTTGACGTACTTGCGCGCGATTTTGAAAATGTTCTCGGCCTCGTTGCGGTGGGGGCTGTCGGGATAGTTGTTGGTGAAGGAGTAGTACTCGTCGACGACTTCGCGGAAGCGGTCGGCCTTGCGTTCGTCGATGCTCATGCTTGCCTCCTGGTAGCGGGCCTTGAGGATGAGGAGTTCGAGGTCCTCCTTGTATTTCGAATAAGGATAGTCCTTGATGGCGTTGCGGGCCACGATTACGCAGCTTTCGAAGTTGTTGCCCATGTAGTTTCCGAGGTTGTAGTATAGCTGGGCGTTCTGAAGCTGCTTGAGTGTGAGCTTGTCCTGGAGCTCGAAGATGGCGTTCTGGGCGATGCCGACGCGGTCGGAGCGGGGGAAGAAGTCGAGGAAGCCCTGAAGCTCTTCGATGGCCTTGATGGTGCCGCTCTGGTCGAGCTGGGGGTCGGGGGAGTCGAGGTAGTAGCCGTAGCCGGTGTAGAAGCGCGCGTCCTCGGCGTACTTGCCTTTGGGATAGCGCTGGTAGTAGGTCTTGAGGTATGCCCCGGCGGTGAGGTAGTCCTTGTTCTCGTAGTGGCTCATTCCGAGGAGGAAGAGGGATTCCTCGGCCTTGTCGGAGCCTTTGAAGACGGTGATGCAGTCTTTGAGGATTGTGGCGGCCTGGACGTAGCGTTTTTCCTCGTATGCACGCTTGGCGTAGTCGAACTTGTAGTCGTAGTCGTTGCTCTTCTGCACGCGCTGGTATTCGCCGCAGGAGCAAAGGAGGAGAGCCAAGAGAGCCGTGAGAAAGAATTTTTGCATTGTCGCTTTTACGAATAATAGATGCGGGCGCGTTCAGGACGCTCGTATTTCAAGATGCAAAGATAAGTAATAATTTCCCAACCCCCAAACAAAAGCACCTATTACAATAAACTTTAACACAAATCCGCGTGGATTTCAAAAATATATCTACACATTCGGCGTCCGAATTGTGCGCGAATTAGCTTTATTTAACAAGTCTGTGCCACAATGTTGCTCATATTTATATTATCTTTGCATTCAGAGCAGCAGTCTCGAAATTATTTTTTAAATTTGCATATTAAACACTCTTGCAAAGATCAGAATATGCCTTCAGCTTTTAGTGAAGATAGTCGGGTGAAATTCCCGACACTGATGCACCTAATGGGATTAGGGTTTAAGTACATTTCTCAAAATGGACTTAAAACCAAACGTGTGCAAGCTCCCAAAACGGAGAGCGATTCAATGACAAATATTCTCCTTGATCAATTCAAGGAGGCTTATTCGCGTCTGAATCCTGACTCCACTGAGGAAGACGCGGGAGCCATGCTTGTCAAAATACAAAAGTCACTCCTCAATGACGATTTAGGACGTCAATTCTACAAGGAAATTCTTCTTGATGCAGGTGAACGTATAATAGACTTATCATCTCCTGAAAACTTTAGGAAAAACAATACTTTCCAAGTCGCCACTGAAATGACGTGTGGTAACAGGGATAGCGATAACTTTCGACCTGACATTACGTTATTTATCAACGGTCTCCCTCTCGCTTTCATTGAGGTAAAGAAAGAGAATAACCACAAGGGCATAACCGCCGAAACCGAGCGTATGAAGTCGCGTTTTAAGAATCCGGCGTTCCGACGTTTCTTGAACATCACTCAAATTATGGTGTTCAGCAACGATATGGAATATGACAATAACGAGGTTAAGCCGGTAACAGGTGCTTTCTACGCCACTATTGGAAAACGCAATACAAAATACAATCCTTTCAGAGAGGATGGTCAGGACAGTTTCCCTATCAAGAAATACCATAATCCCGTTTCGGAAACAGACGAGGAAATTTTGCTGAGAGATAATAACGTTCCTCAATATAAGCACGCTCCCGAATATATTATTAACTGTAAAACAGAGACACCGACCAAACGTATCTGCGATAGCTTGTTCTCGTTCGAACGTTTCTACTTCTTGTTAAAGTACGGCATCGTGTATGTTGATACGCCTAATGGTTTGCAGAAACACATTATGCGCTATCCTCAACTTTTTGCCACTAAAGCTATTGAACGCTTTCTGGACAGCAATCATAAGAAAGGCATCATTTGGCATACACAAGGTAGCGGTAAAACAGCACTTTCTTACTTTAACGTAAAATACCTCACCGATTATTACTCCAAGAAAGGCGTTGTGCCTCAATTTTTCTTTATCGTTGACCGCCTCGATTTGATGGAACAGGCTCAGAAAGCCTTCGCTCAGCGAGGTCTTAAGGTCAACACCGTTCAAAGTAAAGATGACTTCGCTAAAATTATCGGCGACGACATTACTACGCAGAACCAAGAAGGGAAACTTGAAATTACTGTCGTAAATATTCAGAAGTTTTCCAATGACTCTAAGGCTCTGTCTAAAAATGCCTATAATGTCCCGGTACAGCGCATTTATTTCATTGATGAGGCGCACCGAAATTATAGCCCCGATGGTTGTTTCCTTAAACAGCTCATGGCGAGTGATTCAAATGCTGTCAAAATAGCTTTGACCGGCACCCCCATTATTAGCAGGGATTATAACACCAAGGATATTTTCGGTGACTATATCCACACATATTTTTACAACGCATCTATAGCTGATGGTTACACTCTGCGTCTAATACGTGAGGACATAGGCTCAAATTATAAAATTCGTTTGCGTGAAGCTCTCAATTCGCTGAAAGTCAAGAAAGGCTCACTCAAAGACAAAGATTTGTACCGCGTCCGCACATACGTTCAGCCGCTTCTTGACTATATCATTGACGATCTGCAAAATTTCCGGGATAAGAATGAGGACCAGTCTCTTGGTGCAATGGCGGTCTGCAACAGCAAGGAGCAAGCCAATATGATGTATCAGCTTTTCCTTGAAAAGTATGCAGACGAGGACGAACTTGACAATGAAATTGATGAGTACGGTCAAATTATTTATCGCAGCATTTCTGCAAGTGAAATTGAGGTCAAGAAGAAACCTTGTAAAAAAGGTTGCTACCGCGCTGCAATTATTACGTTTGATTCTTATAATAACAATCAGGAAACTCGCGCCAAGTGGATTGACCTTTTCGTTAATGGAAAGGTAGATTTGCTGATTGTGTTCCAGATGCTCCAAACTGGATTTGATTCTCCGCGTTTGAAGAAATTATACCTCCATAGAATGGTTAAGGAACACAATCTCCTTCAGACGCTTACTCGTGTTAATCGTCCTTACAAGGAGATGCATCACGGTTATGTTGTTGACTTCGCCAACATTGAAGAAGAATACAGCAAGACCAATAAGGATTATCAGAAGGAGCTTGAAAACGAAGTTGGTGCTGATGCGGCAGGTGATATTGACCGTCTGCTAATCACCATTGAAGAAGCAAAACAGCGCGTTGAAAACGCATCAATTACTTTGCGCGATTATAACCTCTGCAACCCTCAGATTTTCTCACGCCAATTGAATATGGTTGAGAGTAAAGCTGAGGTGCGAATCGTTCTCAATGCTCTTGAAGACCTTCGCAGTCTTCAGAACATGCTAATCGCCCAAGGTTCTGACGCTGACGAAGTCGTAGCTTTCAAAGACCTGCCCAACCTTTTCAAGGCGGCTAAGAACCGTCTTGATATGCTCAACTTCTTTGATAATTCCGGCGATACTAATATTAAGGAATTGCTCAACACCGCTCTTGAAAGCGTGGAGTTCAGTTTCTCCAAACGTGGTGAGGGCGAACTTGAAATACAAGAACAGTTCAAGCAGTCGCTTGAACACGCCCGAAAACAGTTGGCAGATTCCGTAGATACTGAAGACCCGGAATACAAGACCATCCTTGAGGAATTTCTACGCTTGTTCCGAAAAAAGGACATGCAGTCGCAAGACGAGTTTAATATGCATGCGCAGGTTGAGAATGTCAATGACATTCTGCGCCGTATTCGTCGGCTTAACGAGCGCGATGCTCTCGATGCCATCCGCTATAACGGTGACGCTAAATTCGTTCGTGTAGAAAAACGTCTGCGAGAGCGCAGCAAGGACGAGGAAGAAAGGGATAAGACATCTCGCAGTTACGGTTGGACGAAAGAAAAGGAAAAGATGACCAACATTCTCCTTGCTATTAAGGAGAATGTTGATGATCTTTACTTCAATAATCAGGCGCTATTGGAAGCCCCCGACTATTTCAAAAAAAGCATCCTTACTTTCGTTACTCGTAACTTCCGGGCAGGTGACGTTTCCACAGACCGCGATGTTCGCCTCTATGTCAGCGAAGTTATAAGTCGTGAATATCAAATTGCAATGTAAGATCATGAATATAGAAGAACTTAAACAAAAGACGTACGAACTTATCGACAGGTTAAAGAGCACGACCGCCAATAACGGCCTTGCCGGTAGCGGCAATGAGTATACCGTTATCGTCGAGACTTTTCTATATAAATTTCTGAACGATAAGTTTATCCACGAAGCTAAGAAGGAGATGCCATCTTTGGCTGGAGCCGAAGATGTTTTTGAAGCTCTTGACGCTTTAACAGAAGATGAGTATGAGGAACTTTGCGACTCTATGCTCGACACGATTGTCTTAAAAAAGGAGCAACTTATTCCTTATCTTGCCAAGCGTCAGAATGAACCTAATTTTGCAAAGCTGTTCGACGGAACTTTGTGCGGCATCGCAGACAACAACGAGGGCATCTTCTATATTCTCAATGAAGACAACACCCGCGTTTCAATCATGAAACCCATCTCAGATGTCATCACCGGCGGCTCTGCCAAAAAGGATGCTTTCTGCAAATCCTTGATTGGCAATGTCGCTTCTTTCTCTTTCGAGGGTGCTTTCTCCGCTGGATATGATTTCTTCTCAACAATCTTTGAATATCTTATCAAAGATTATAACGCCAATGGCGGGGGTAACTATGCGGAGTATTATACTCCTCATGCCATTGCCGCAATTATGGCTCAATTGCTTGTTAAGCCCGATGAAGAAATCAGGAGCGTGACGTGCTACGACCCGTCTGCCGGTACCGGCACACTTGTCATAGCTCTTGCTCACGCAATAGGAGAGCAGAACTGCACCGTATTTACTCAAGACATCAGCGACAAATCTTCTACGATGATGATGCTTAACCTCATTCTTAACAATATGAGCCATTCTCTGACTCATGTTATACAAGGGAATACTCTTAAGCATCCGTTCCACAAAATTGCTGACGGCACTTTGCGTCAATTCGACTATATAGTAAGCAACCCTCCGTTCAAACTTGATTTTTCGGACTTCCATCAAGATTTGAAGACCGACCATTATAAAGGTCGTTTCTTCGCCGGTGTGCCGAACATCAAGGACAAGGATAAGGCAGGTATGGAGATATACCTCTGTTTTTTCCAACATCTCCTATACAGCCTTAAAGACGGGGGTAAAGCCGCCATTGTCGTTCCGACAGGATTTATTAGCGCCGGGAAAGGTATCAGCGGCAAAATCCACAAATACTTGGTTGATCACAAGTATTTGAGCGGCGTAGTAAGTATGCCGAGCAACATTTTCGCAAACACCGGCACCAATGTTAGCGTGGTATTCATTGACAAAGGTGGTGTAGATAAGCCTGTACTTATTGACGCAAGCAAACTCGGAGAATCCATTAAGGATAATGGACTAAAAAAAACACGCCTACGCCCCGAAGAAATTCAGTTGATTGTCGAGACTTTCCGTAATTGTGAAGCCAAAGACGGTTTTTCCGTTACTCCCACATTCAAGGAGATTGAGGAGAAAGCATACAGTTTCTCTGCCGGGCAATACTTCGACATCAAGATTGAATACGTAGACATTACCGCCGATGAGTTCAATAAACGAATGGCCGATTACCGCTCAAAGCTGACTGAAATGTTTACCGAGAGCCACCGCCTCGAATCTGAAATCCTCGCTCAACTTGATAACCTCCATTTCAATGGCTGATAACTTTTCAAGACGCAAATTGTCTGACATTGCTGATATATTAACAGGGGTTAATTATAATCCTGATGATGTACTGAAATCATATAAAAATGGTTGCATACGGGTTTTCAGAGGCGGGAATGTCCAAACCAATCAAATTGTATGCAAAAGTGATGATGTTCTTCTCCCATCATCTTATGCCGATAATAATACCTTTCTGCAAGTTGGAGATACCGTAATAACAGCATCAACAGGAAGTGTTGACGCTCTCGGTAAAACTGCTTATGTAATATCTGAAATGAGTGGATGCTACGTAGGAGCTTTCATGCGTATAATTCGCCCCAAGAATCCAATTTTCCAACCTTTGGTAAACATGTATCTTCAAAGCAAATATTTTGAAACATACATTCGAGCACAAGCTAAAGGCACGAGCATCAACAATATAACCAAATCTTATTTAGAGAATTTTCCCGTCTACTTGCCTAACGATAACAATCTGGTCGGAATATCATCTCTTTATCAAAACTTGTGCAAGAAAATTGCTCTTAATCGTGAGATAAATCGCAATTTACCTCTGTCGGCATAACGGATACCTGGCCGTTCATTAGAAGCGGCAAGAGTTCATCGCGTTGCTTGGTTAACATATCTATGGCCTTCCCAATAAGCATTTGCTTTGCGAATAGAGGTGAGCATAGTTTTTCATAATGGTCAACTACTGAAGCGTTTGGTCTTAATATGGCTAAACTATATAAGTCGTCTTTCGTTATCGAACCAAAGGTTGTACCTGCATCATTTCTCATATCAAAAGCTTTTTTCAAGTCCTGAATGATATGGTAAAGGTGAGTAATCGAACCGATTTTAGAATTGAGTGCAGCCAAACCTCGACCAATACAACAATCTTCATTAGCAATATTTGTTGTTCCAACAGGAGCACGTACACTCATTAAAATATCGCCCTGTTTTGCAAATCGAGTCGGAGCGGTCGTAAATTGACGGACTGACGGAAATCGCATACCAAAGTCAGTGCTTCCCTGATAGAATAAAACACCTTCTCCCATTTCGTTATATGAAGAGCCATCGGGAGATTGCCCCATAGTTATATTAGCTATGTCTAATAGCTTCCCATCGGCCCATCCTTCAGGTATTTCACGATTTAGTTTCTCATTCCACACCATAGCACCACCGTTTGACTTGTATGGCCTGCCGTTCTCGTCTGGGAAGTCGAACTGAACGAACCAGTAGTCGTAGAGCTGACGCGCCATCGCCTCTAAATTGCGATTTATTTTATAGCACATGAAATTTTTATGTCCAAATAAGCGCAGTTACGGAGATTATAGGTAGTGTCTCCTTTATCAGCTCTTAACGAAATTTTATCCCAATATTTATCAAGATGAGCTTTGACAGCTGGGTAATCCTCGATATGAATACGTTCTATTTTCCCCTTGATGCCATTATGAGTGTTTATCAACTAAAGGCTAGCCCAGTTATAACAGAAACGCTTAATATTGCGGCCTCTTAAAATCGGTCATCTTTTTGAATCCTTTTCAGAAGGACTCCTAACTGTCGTTTATTATAGGACTTTGTTCCCGAGATTGTTTCCTCAATCCACCCATCGATGGTCAAGTTCTCCCGTTTACAGAACTGGTTTATTTCAAACCGTTGGTTTTCCACGGTCTGTTTGTCTGAGCTTACTCTAATATATCCGTATACCATTGCTTTTGTTAATATTATTTCATAAATTTGTAACGTTGATTCCAACGTTCTAAATCTTCTTTTCTATAATAAAAAAAACTTTGAGATGGCAATCATTGATGAACTATATGCGAAGCGCAAAATTTTTGAGGAATATGGCTCGGAGATTCCAGAGGCTCTTGCTGCTGAAATCAAGGAAGAGGAAAGCTCGATGTTGGCGAATGTCAATAGCGCAGTCGCAGAGAATGTCCCTTCTTCCATTGAGGCTGAAGGGCTTGCTGGGAATGTTATAATTGTGCTTGAATATGTTGACGGTTCTCTTTCGAGAATTGGCTCAGGTATCGATAAGCAAGATATATTCTCGAAACTCGATATGACCGTTCTTTCAGTTGCGGAGGGGGATGATGAAGAACCTGATGATAACCCTGAGCACACTCGCTCCCGGAGCATTCCCTTTGCTGTGAAATTTCCTGACGGTAAGGTGTTTCGGTACAATAAAGCGCAATGGACACTCATAGACTCGCTCAAATATATGGGGCTTGAACGGGTGTCTCATTATAAAGGTGAAATGTTCAAGGGTTTTCCTCTTGTGGGTAAGCGCAAGCGGGTTACTCCAGACGGACAGCAGTGGCAGAAGGAGGTCGACGGATGGTGGATTTATATCAATATGAGCAATTCGCGGAAGATTCGCTGTCTTGAGGGGGTCGCACGGATGTTGGATATTCCGATAAGGATTGAGCTTCTTGAAGGGGAGCCGGGGTTCTGAGTTTGACCGAAGTGGGATGCGATTGTGGGCACTGAATTGCCCTTCGGATGGGGGATTATTTATGAGGCGGCACTGGACCTTCATCCGGCGGGGCGGAGGGGGGCTTTTTGGAGACAG
>ERZ779802.649-NODE-649-length-12663-cov-3.686231_pt1 | contig 12663 bp, 9 predicted proteins | sample MGYA00511252_ERZ779802 | MGnify/ENA primary metagenome ERZ779802 (study PRJEB29588, sample SAMEA2153887) | human gut metagenome | biome: human gut; feature: human-associated habitat; material: faeces | place: Denmark | collected 2008/2010 ... | reverse complement strand
TCTACAATGGCTGTTGTGACGGCAGACAAGCGTCTGACTATTTTCGACACAAAGACATGGGATAAGGTGGATATCTTTGATAAGATAGGTGGAACACTGACTTCTCCGTCCTTTCATCCGGATGGCAAATATATCAGTGTGGTTAAAGATGGTAACGCTATTGTCATCATGAACTTGAAAAACAGTGTGCCTGAACAGACATTGGATGAAAATCCGGGTGGTGTGACGGGTAGTCGCTTCTTTGTAAACAAGCAAACGAGCGATGTATTCATGCTTTCCAATCGCGCCAAAGGACTTGTGTTTTGGGATGCTAATGGTTTGAATCCTTTCTTTGGTAAATTGATGAGTAAGGAAGTGGATGCTAAGATGAACGAGTGGGTGAAGATGATGCAGGGTGAGTCCATGGAAGATTATGCTATCCGTGTGAATGACGAGACTCGCCTGAAGCAACAACAATTATTTGCTCAGGAAGTGGCAACGGAGTTGGCAGGCGACCGCATCTCTATTGATAATCCTTTCGTGGGAGAATATGACGCTTCCAAGAATATGCTGAACATCGGATTTAATGCATTGCCCGCGATTGCTTTGGAAGTGCCTTCAAATGAAGTAGGCGACTTTAAGGATGGTAAGAACCTGAAATTTGATAATGCGGTTTATGTATTGAATGATAAGGACGAATTTGAGTTGGCTTATGTAGAAGTGCGTAATGAGACTACAAATAAGGTCTATATTTATGATAATATCGGTCGCACCAAGTTGACCGCACTGGAAGCAGATGAAAACTTTGTTCCGCTGGAAATTATGCAGCAGGCAAGTCGTGAAGAAATTCAGCTGAAGGAGATCAAAGAAGCTGTAATCGAAGAAAAGAAGCAGGATAAGCTGATTACGGAAAATACACAGATTGATGTGAGGACAGAAGTAATTCCGGGTGTGGATGCTAATGGTAATAAGATTCTGAACTACAAAGTGGGCTACCAGTATGAGGTGATCAATAAAGAGTTTTCTGCAAAGGAGGACTTCCCGTCAGGTGGTTATGATATTGAACGTTCCAATGCCGCAATGTCTCTGATGAAGATAATCAAGAATGCTTTTGAAGGCGATTTCTCCAAGTATCTGTCTGAAGGTAAACAAGTGAAGGTCATTGTTACCGGTTCTGCCGATGCAAGTCCTATTCGCGGACGCATTGCCTATAACGGACAATATGGCGAATTTATCGATGAACCTTATTATAAGGATGGTAATCTTGATAATATTACCGTAACAAAGGCTTCGGGCATTACTGCTAATGAACAGTTGGCTTTGATGCGTGCGGCAGGTGTGAAGAATTATATAGAAAAGAATGTAACCACACTGGATAACACCAAGAACGAATATGAATATCATGTGGAAGTAGCCAAAGAACGCGGTGGTGAATTCCGTAAGATTAACGTAGAGTTTGTAATCATGGATGCTTTTCCTGCAAAATAATTTAGTGAGGAGCTAATAAATAAATATGAAGAATTTTTTAGTACTGACAATCATTTTAATGTTGGGAGCATGTGGGAGAGTAGTGGCACAGGATGCCGCTGCTGCTTCTAAGCGTGCTAACCAACAATATGTGCTTTTTGAAAGTGAGCGCGATAAAGGAACGAACGTGACGGGTATGTATAGCTATTTGCTGGACAGTTACGAGAATTTCATGAAAGTTGTGGAAGCACCGGATAACGGTCAGTATTTGAGTGGTGCCAAGAATCGTTTGCGTGCTATGTATCCTTATCTGTTGAATGGTGCAGTGTATTATTCCGAACAGAAGCAACCCTCTAAGGCGCTGGATTTTGCGGCAGCTTATATTGAGATGCCCCGGCTGAAGATTTTTCAGAGCGAGTTGCTTCCCAAAGATAACCGCTATGCTTCTGTAGTATATTATGCGGCGGTATCTGCCTACAATCTCCAAAAGTATTCGCAGGCGTTGAAGTATTTCCAGGAGTATTTAAGCACGGGAACGGATACACAGCAGAAAGACTGCTATGTATATATGAATATGATTTATCAGTCGCAGAAGAATTATTCTGAACAGGAACGTGTTTTGGAGAAAGCCATAGCCAAGTATCCTGTTTCGCTTGATTTCCTTTATAATCTGGTGAATGTGCATATTGCCACGAACAATATGCCGAAGTTACTGTCGGCCATCGATCGTATTCTTGAAGTTGATCCCAATAATGATAAGGTATTGCCCATCAAGGCACGTATTCTGGAACGCCAGGGAAAGAATCAGGAAGCGCTTGACATCTACAAACGTTTGTATGCTCTCCATCCCGATAGTTTTGAGTTGCTCACCGGATTGGCACGTGTTAATTTCAATGTAGCTACTGAAATTGTGAATAACGGTGCTACTATTGCTAATGATACCGAATATGCGTTGGTACGTCAGCGTGCTTCCGGTTATCTGCTGGATGCTAAAGACCTGTTCCTGAAAATTCTGGAAAAAGAGCCTTCATCTAAAATGTATATGCAAGGGTTGGCGGGTGTATATCAGTATATGGATATGAAATCTGAGTATGAAGTCTTGATGAAAATTATTACTGACGGTGCTTCATATACTTCTTTCCCATCCCGTTTGCTGGCCTATAATGAGGCATTGAAGAAGACTGAAGGGGTGGCACAGCAACAGGAATCTGCTCCTGTGCCGGTGGAACCTGCTATGTTGGTCATCCATGTGGATAGTTTTATTGATGGTAATAATAATAAGGTAATAGATGCCGGTGAAAGTTTTGCTGTTCAATTTTCTGTTGAGAATAAGGGACAGGGGGATGCTTATAACATCCGCCTCCGTCTTTCCGAACAACAGGGATATGATGAATATTTCGACGGTCCCCGTGAGTTGGATGGTGGTAATATTCCCGCAGGAACATCGAAGCAATACACTTTCCGTTATCTGGTAAAGAAAGAAATGCCGTCAGCGCTGGCCAAGATTAATATCTATGCATTCGAAGCGAATGGTTTTGATGCTGATCCGTCGGAATTGATTGTTAATACACAGGAATATGCTATGCCGCGCCTGCGTGTGGCGGATCATCAGTTCTTTGCTTCCGAAGGTTCTTCTATCACTTTAGGTAAGAATGGTAAGCTGACGCTTGCTTTGCAGAATTTCGGTTCGAAGACAGCACGTAATGTGAAATTGAACTTCAAATTGCCGAATAATGTGTTTACAACTGATGTACCTGAAATGACGATTGATAGTATTGCTCCGGGTGATGTAGCAACACTGGATTATGGTTTCCTGGTGAACAAGCGTTTCGATGGTGATTCAATCGCTGTGATGGTAAGCGTGAGTGAAGATTCCCGTTCTTCTTATCTGAGTGAAGCCTATAAGGTGAAGGTGGGTGAATACTTAACGGCATCCAGCACAATCAAGATTGACGGAGCTGTTCGTAAGGCGGTTGATCTTAAGAATGTTAGTTTAGGACTCAATACTGAGTTGCTGCAAGATATTCCTGTGGGTGCTGTGAATCGTCACCGTTATGCATTGATCATTGGTAACGAAGATTATAGCATAACCGGTGCCAATGCAGAGATAAATGTGCCTTATGCCGTGAATGATGCTATGGTATTCCGTGAATATTGTGTACGTACATTTGGTGTACCTGATGGACAATTGAAAGTTGTTCCGAATGCTACGGCTGGTATGATGCACGAACAGCTTGACTGGTTGGTGAATATGGCAAGTACTGATCCTGAAGCGGAATTGATATTCTATTATTCCGGTCATGGTAATAATGATGAGGCTACGAAAGAACCTTATCTGCTGCCGGTAGATATTACGGGTAAGAACATTCGTCTGGGTATTTCTCTGGCGGATTTATATAAGCGTCTGGCAACCTATCCTATCAAGGGAGCTTATGTTTTCCTGGATGCTTGCTTTAGTGGTGGCTACAAGAGTGCTGCTCCGTTGCTGGCCCAAAAAGGGGTACGTGTAGTACCGAAGGTGGGTTTGCCACAGGGACATACCTTGAGTTTCTCATCCAGTAGCGGTGACCAGACTTCCAGTGTTTATCATGATAAGAAGCAGGGATATTATACTTACTTCCTGGTTAAATGTATCAAGGATGCAAAGGGAGATTTAACCATGAAAGAACTGTTTGAAAAGACCAATGCAGAGGTGAAGAAAGCTACTGCTTTGATTGGCAAGATGCAGGAACCTCAGTATATGGTTTCTCCTACATGGTCTGATTGGGCAGATGTGAAGCTGAAGACACCGGCGACAATGAATTAGTTTATTGGAAATATAGAAAAAGGGACTCTGTCGACATAAATGTTGCAGAGTCCCTTTTTCTTTTTCATGCTTCTTTTCATAAGCGCATGTAAAAGTTCCATAAAAAAGAACTCGAATACTGCCTGGAATAAGGGCAATGCATAACTTTGTGAAAGCAACAATAAAGACATAGAGTTATGGAGACAATGAACATATGCTGCGAATAGGTGTAAAGACTTCGATGTGGAATCCCTGGCATGGCTGTCATAAGTTTAGTACAGGCTGTCAGCATTGCTATGTTTATCGTACAGATGGTAAATATGGTAAGGATAGTTCCGTTGTGGCAAAGACAGAGAAGTTCAATCTGCCTGTGCAGCAAAAGAAAAACAAAACTTACAAGATACCTTCCGGTAACCTGGTCTATACATGTTTCACTTCTGATTTTCTGGTGGAAGATGCTGATGAATGGCGTCCTGAAGCATGGGAGATGATGCGGTTGAGACAAGATCTCCACTTTCTGTTTATCACTAAGCGTATTGACCGACTGAAGGATTGTTTACCTTCAGATTGGGGAGAAGGATATGATAATGTAACAATCTGTTGTACGATGGAGAATCAGGATCGGATTGACTATCGCCTGCCTATTTATAAGGCAGCTCCCATAAAGCATAAAATTATTATTTGCGAACCTCTTCTCAGCCGGATAGATTTCAGGGGAGAGTTAGGTGAGTGGGTTGAGCAAGTTGTAGCCGGAGGAGAATCTGGACGGGAGGCGCGTGTATGCGATTATGACTGGGTTTTGGAGATTCGTCGTCAATGTATAGAAGCTAATGTGGGCTTCTGGTTTAAGCAGACAGGTTCTTATTTATTGAAAGAAGGGAAGGAGTTTAAAGTAGCCCGACAATTTCAGCACTCGCAGGCCCGGAAGGCGGAGATAAACTATGAGCCGGATCGCACTTCTTTTATAGAAGAGAATACAGGCAGCGCTATATTGTAGTCTCTTGTGTTCAACTATCCTATCGGTTTGATTGTTATATATTCATATATCAATAGCATAAGATTTGTTGGAGAGCTGAAGATATGAAACAACTTATATTTGTATTGTTAATAAGTTGTCTGGCTTGTGCCAATAATCAGGCAGGGCAGGCAGAAAGGAAAAAAGATATGGAATCAACCAAGGAAATTTATCTGGCAGGAGGCTGTTTCTGGGGAACCGAGCATTTCCTGAAACTAATTGATGGCGTGGAAACTACGCAAGTCGGCTATGCAAACGGCAATATTGCCAATCCGACTTATAAACAAGTATGTACCGGAACTACGGACTTTGCAGAAACCGTGAAAGTGCAGTATGATCCCCTCAAAGTGGACCTGCCTTTTCTCATAGATCTTTATTTCAAAACCATCGACCCTACCAGCGTAAACAGGCAGGGTAATGACAAGGGTACCCAATATCGTACGGGTATTTATTATACTGACCCGGCTGATTTAGCGGTTATTCAAGAAACTGTGCACCGTCTGGCAACAGCTTACCCCCGTCCGCTGGCAGTAGAAATAAAGCCTTTGAAGAATTTCTATCCGGCGGAAGACTATCACCAGGATTATCTGGATAAGAATCCGGGCGGATATTGTCATATCCATCCTGAACTATTTGACTTGGCGCGTAAGGCTAAAATGCCGAAAAAATCTGTTTATAGTAAACCGGATGATACGGTGTTGCGTTCTAAACTCACCCCGGAGCAATATGCCGTGACTCAAAAGAATGCAACCGAGCCGGCTTTTCATAATGATTATTGGAATGAACACCGTCCCGGTATTTATGTAGATATCACTACGGGTGAGCCTTTGTTCGTTTCAACTGATAAGTTTGATTCCGGCTGTGGCTGGCCCAGTTTCTCAAAACCGATTGATCGTAAACTTATTCATGAGAAGATGGATACTTCTCATGGTATGGTACGCACAGAGGTTAGAAGTGCTACGGGTGATGCCCATTTAGGACATGTCTTCACTGATGGTCCGGCAGATAAAGGTGGTTTGCGTTATTGCATCAACAGTGCTTCGTTGAGATTCATTCCTAAAGAGAAGATGCAGGCTGAAGGATATGGGGAATACATCAGTTTAGTAAAGTAATTTTTCGTATCCGGAAAACTTTCGTATCTTTAGCAAAAACGGAATTATGATTGAATTTAAAGCTGTACCATTGGCATCACTTCTGAATCTGAGAAATCAATATCTGGATTCTTTGCGTTACCCCCAGGAGTTACACTGCGAGTGGCTGGTTGCAAAAGGCACTTGTTTCTGTATCGAACAGGATGAAGAAAGAGTGGGGTATTTCATTCAGTCGGAAGAAGGAGAGCTGATTGAATTCTATCTGTCTGATGAATTGCTTTCACGAAAAGAAGAAATATTCGGAAGAGCTTTGAAAGAATTTCAGATTAAGAGTGCTTTCTGCAAGTCATTTGATGATTTCGCAGGCAGGGGTATGCAACGATGATTATTTCGCATCTTAAAGAATCATGCTTAAAAGCGGGATATACTCCCTATTGCAGGGTGTGCAGCTGATAATGTTGCTTCACGTAGGACGCTGGAGCGGTGTGGTTTTATGACAAAACATTGTGCCATTGCATTTGATTTCTATCGGAAGCAACATTAAAAGGGCCGGGAACTTAAAGTCAAAAACTTTTTTTATTTTAGTCATCAATGTCAATTACTCTCATCTTAGAGTCGAACTTGATTTCCCAACGGTTAGACAACTTTACTTCATATTCTTTTTTATCCCGTTCAATCTGTATGATTTTAACATCCGGATAGTTTGTCTTTACATAAGTACGGATTGCTTCCGGGATGATCTGTGCAGGGACTTCACTTTGCTGGCATTTAACTTCTGTCCATTCTCCCGCTTTATCGAATTCTACTTTTTCTCCATTAGTGAAGACCACATCGTAGCTTTTATAGAATAATTCTGTTTCCTGTTTTGCCAATGCCACTTTATGATCTTTAAAGTAGGTATTGAGGAAAGTTTGAGCCTTTGCAGGGAGTTGATTTACCTGGATCGGTTTGTCATTATCTGCCATTACCATTGTGTGCATTGTGAACATACATACTAATAATAAAACTAACTTTTTCATATTCTTCTATTTTTAATAATTAATACTTTGGTTTATTCTGATATTGCAAAGGTAAAGGGAGATTCTGGAAAGAAACTGGAATCCCTTACCGAATGATTTGTTTCTCGGTGTGAAACTGTCAGTTTCATTACTTGGAACTGCTTGTTTCATTACTTGAAACTATCGGTTTCATTGCTTGAAACACTTCGTCCGGTCTGCTGAAACAGAACAGAGGGTCATTCGGCAGGTGGTAATAGGTTTTTGCCGGTGTTAGCGAGGATGTGATATCAATAAACTTTAGCTTTATTGGAATGACATCCTATTCTTTTTTTCCATAAATTTGTCGTCGATTTTAAAAGTAAGACTGCTATGCTTGAAGATATTCTGAAATTCAATAAGGAGTTCGTGCAGAACAGAGGATATGAGAAATACCTCACTAATAAATACCCAGACAAGAAGATTGCCATCATTTCCTGTATGGATACCCGTTTGCTTGAACTGATACCTGCCGCGCTCGGACTAAAGAACGGTGACGTAAAGATGATAAAGAATGCGGGAGGTGTCATATCCCATCCGTTTGGTAGTGCGGTGAGAAGTCTGCTGATAGCCATTTATGAACTTGGCGTGGAACAGGTGATGGTGATCGGGCATACTGATTGTGGTGCGCAAAGCCTGAATAGCAAAAGAGTGCTTGCACACATGAAGGAAAGAGGCATTGCAGACAAGAACATTGATATGCTGAAATTCTGCGGTCTGGATGTTGAGTCCTGGTTGAATGGATTTGACAGTGTGGAGGAAGCGATTAAAAGTTCCGTGGAGTTAATCAGGAAACACCCGCTTATCCCATCGGATATTAAGATAAACGGGTTTATTATTGATTCCATAACCGGAGAACTAAAAATTCTGATCTGATGAGGCAGGAATAAATTCACTTGGTCGTCCGTTGTAGGTTAGTGTCAGTCTATGCATAGCCCTTGTTACAGCTACATAGAGCATACTTTTGTCAATGACTGAGTTGTAATTCTTGGCATTGACATAAGGAACGATTACTTCGTCAAACTCCAACCCTTTTGCCATGTGAGATGAGGTAACGATAATACCTTTCATAAAAGCAGAGCTTTGATTGGACAGGAAATGGATATCACCGGTATGCACCCGGAGGCTTTCTGATAGTTCTCTTGCCTGTGTTTCGGTTTTGCATACTATCCCGAGTGACGTATAACCAGACTTTTTAAAAGAAGAAATTATACTGAAAATACCCAGGATTTCCTGTTTTACATCTTCAAATCGTAGGATTACAGGAGGTTCACCATGGCGTATGATAGGTTCTAATTCATGATTGGTCTGAATCCTTTGCGAGAAATCCGTGATTTCAAACGTAGAGCGGTAACTTTTGCATAGTTTCATTATTTCGCCTATAGTGAATGTTTTCCGAATCATATCGGCTGTTGATGAACCATAAGGGTTGACAGATTGTGATGCATCTCCGAGAATAGTCTTCCGGCAGGGGTAAAGTTTCTGAATTACTTTGTATTGGATAGGAGAATAATCCTGCATTTCGTCTATCAAAAGATGTTTGACACCGGGCGAAGTAATATTTCCGTCTAAAGCCAGATGCAGGTATGCCAAAGGTGCCAGGTCAGCGTATTCCAACATCCGGTTCTTGCGTAATTTGAATAGTTCGGGTTTACCTACCCATACGAAAAACTCTTTATAAATCTGAAGATCGTTGTTACCTGCAAACATCTTCTTTATTTCTTTCTTCAACAGATTTTTCTCTGAAGTGGTAATTGTAAAGTAGTATTGCACCTTCATCATTTCCAGGATATAATCCGTCATAGCTTCAGAACGCTGGCGCATGGGATAACGGCTGAAGCGCCTGAATTGCTCTTCAATATACTCGGCTGGAATTGTGATGTGCCTGGTGAGTTTTATTTCTGCTGCTTTGAAGTAGTTGTTTTCCATATAGAGGATGAACTTATCGAGCTGTGAAATAAACTCGAAGGAAGATTTGTATTTGATCCGTTCAATGAAGTCCGAGGACGTTTTTTCGAGTAATTCCGTTACCTGTTCAAAGAAGTTCTGGTATTTGTATTTGTTTTCAAGAACTCCCGAAAGAATCTGCTCCATACTGGTTTCGGGCACACTTTCTTCGCCAAGCTCGGGAAGTACGTTCGAGATATAATCACCGAAAACTTTATTGGGTGAAATAATAAGTATATCTTTTGAGGAAATATTCCCTTTCAACGTATAGAGCAGGTAGGCGATGCGGTGTAAGGCAATGGATGTCTTGCCCGATCCGGCAACTCCCTGGATAATGAGCACGTGGGCTTCTTCATTACGAATGATCTGGTTTTGTTCCCGCTGGATAGTGGTGACAATATTCTTCATTTTATCATCGGCATTGCTGCTGAGTTCCTTCTGAAGAATTTCATCATGTACAGTCAGCGAGCTTTCTATCATATATTCCATTTTGCCTTTACGGATGCGGTATTGGCGTTTAAGTGAAATATCTCCGTTGATTTCACCGGTAGGGGAGGTATAAACCGCTTTCCCCAGTTCGTAATCGTAGAACATACCGGAAATGGGAGCCCGCCAATCGTATATCAGGTTCGTCTTACTTTGTGAATCATAGAACGTATGTATGCCTATATAAATAGGTAAAACCCTACTGCCGTTTTTCTTTTCCTCGAAATCTATCCGTCCGAAATAGGGGATATCCAATATTTTGCCCAACCGCCTGCGTTTGTCAATTACGCTTTCACCCAGTGCGAAATGATTGAGGATGCTTTCGCGCATGGATCGGATTTCATGCGGATCGATATCTTTGTTTGACCAGATATAATCTTTGTATTCCTGTAAGGTTTCTACATGTTCTTTGACTGATGTATCGGTGTTCTGAATCGTATCGTTAATGATGCCGATGACCTGTTGCAAGTACTTTTTTTCCTGTTGTTCTGATAGATTGAATGTCATAACTCTTTTAATTTTTTATCTGGGAAGTTTGGAAAGGGTGGCAAAGTTAGTCCGAATTATCAGGTTATTAAATAGTTATTTATAGCTATATATCCGTCCTTTTTTCTACATTTGCACGTCATTACAAAAGAAAAACAATGGATATTCTTGATCTTGCCAGACGGAATCAACAGAAAGCCCGGAAAATTATAGAAGACACAAAGATCATCCCTATTTGGGAAAGTATAGGTGCCAGAGTAAATTTAGTAGGTTCTTTGAGTACAGGATTGCTGATGAAGCATCTTGACATTGATTTTCATATTTATACCTCACAATTTAGTCTGTGTGATAGCTTTCAGGCAATGGTGAAGTTTACGGAAAACAAGTCTTTCATGAAGATGGAGCATAAGAATCTGCTGGATACAGAGGAAGCATGTGTGGAGTGGCATGCTTGGTATCGGGATGCAGATAATGCGCTTTGGCAGATAGATATGATCCATATTTTGGAAGGTTCCCGGTATGATGGCTATTTTGAGAAGTTTGCCGAACGGCTTTCCGCTGTTTTGACCGATGAAACAAGGTATGCCATTTTAAAATTGAAATATGATACGCCCGAGTCGGAAAAGATTATGGGAATAGAGTATTATAAAGCTGTTATCCGGGATGGCATACGCAGTTATGAGGACTTTATGGAATGGAGAAGTCTGCATCCGGTTACGGGAATTATGGACTGGATGCCGTAACTTGCATATTTCTTTCGCAGAGCGGTTAGCTTAGTATTCCTGACTTTAATCCTGCATTGATAGCTTCGATAGAATTCTGTACCCCTAATTTGTGCAATAGGTTTTGCCGGTGAATATTGACCGTATGAATACTGATGCAGAGATTGTGAGCTATTTCTTTACTTAATAATCCTTTTTGAATAAGCTGTAAAATCTCCAGTTCACGCTGTGTCAGATGAATCCGTGGAATAGATACTAAAGTAGGCGAGAACATTTCTCCATTTTTGAGATTCAATACAGTGCATTCCACCTGATCGGTTTCTGTCTGATTGGGCGCAATCTCTATATTTCCAAGTATCAGCCATGCTTTTCCGTTGAGGCTTTGTTCTAAAACCTGTTGCCGGCTGATTACCCGTATGTACTGTTGTTTGGCATTCATCAGCCGGAAACTATAGATATTACAATAATCATTTCTTTGTTCGTGAGGCAGGCTATAGATAAACTTGCTAAGGTTAATCTGCAATTGCTCCAGTCGGGCGAAATCGTCCGGATGAAAGCGTGATTCCAAATAATCTCCCTGCTTCTCCAGAGTAGCTATTTTCCGGCTGTCATATCCCAGTATATCTGCAAAGTTAGAAGATGCGAAAGCATATCTGTATTTATAAACATCAACTACAAATGAGCAACTTCTGCTGATTTGGGACATCTGTTGTAGCACAACTTTATCCTGTTCCCAAATGGCATAGTCGATTTCATTTGCAGACAAATGTTGCTTTGCCCACATTTCTTCTCTTGTGATTTCAGTTGATTTCATGCAGTGGAGTAATTTCACGCAAAAATATAATAACCGTTGATTTATCCGGGTAAGATCACTTGCTTTTTTATTATTTTTCCTACATTTGCTGTGTAGAATTCACATAAAACGATTGTTCAACTCATGAAACATCAACTCTGTATATAGCTACGCTCCACGAATAGTACTTTCCAATAAAAGCTATTCGGCTATCCTGACGGATTTTTGTAATTCGTCACAGAGTTTTCCTATCTGATTATTTACATCGAGTGGCACGCAGCTATGCGCATAGCTGTGTGGCATGCGTTTATTTTAGTTGAACAATGAATTATACGTATAAGCAAATATGGCTCATCAACTTTCCTGTGATGATGAGCATCCTGATGGAGCAATTAATCAATATTACTGATGCTATTTTTCTGGGACATGTAGGCGAAGTGGAGTTAGGTGCTTCTGCGCTTGCAAGTGTTTATTATCTGGCCATTTATATGCTTGGTTTTGGTTTTAGTTTGGGTTTACAGGTTATGATTGCCCGCAGAAACGGGGAACAAAGATACGAAGAAACAGGGAAGACTTTCTTCCAGGGATTATTGTTCCTGAGTGGACTGGCTATGTTTTTAAGTCTTGCGTCCTATATACTGTCACCTGTTATCCTGAGATATTTCATCCGTTCACCGGAGATTTATAATGCTGCGGTTGATTATCTGACATGGAGATGTTTCGGTCTGCTATTCTCTTTTCCATTTCTGGCATTCCGCTCTTTCTTCGTGGGAATTACGAAAACGAGAGTTTTGTCGTGGGCGGCTATAATGGCGGGGGTTCTTTTTTTTCCTGTTCCAGTTCCGCAATCTGTTCCTT
>ERZ779802.648-NODE-648-length-12678-cov-3.038739_pt1 | contig 12678 bp, 7 predicted proteins | sample MGYA00511252_ERZ779802 | MGnify/ENA primary metagenome ERZ779802 (study PRJEB29588, sample SAMEA2153887) | human gut metagenome | biome: human gut; feature: human-associated habitat; material: faeces | place: Denmark | collected 2008/2010 ... | reverse complement strand
GGAGGAGATAGAGGCCCGGGACGGAGGGGGAGTCGACAGGGAGTCCGGCGGGGGTGAAATACAGTGGCCGCGAGGCGGAGGCGGAAGCGTCGACACCGGCAATGGCTGTAACGGGGCCTTCGTTGACGGGGTTGATGAGCAGTGAGGACCGCTCGCCGTCGAGGGTAATCGTTACATAGGCGTCCTCTCCGGCCTTGAGTCTTGTCTCGGGAGAGGCGGCGGCTGTGGAGTAGGTGAAGGCCTGATATGTGTTCATGCCATAGGTGAGGGCGCACGGCCTTCCCCCTTCAAGCACGCTTTCCTCCGGGCTGGCGGGCCCGAAAGCGAAGGCGGGAATGTAGTATCCTGCGCTCTGGTAGCATACTTTGAAATAGTCGTCGGGGAGAGTGACCTGTGCCTCATAAATGCCCGTCGAGGATTCGGGAACGGGAATTGCCTCGTTGTACATGTTCACAAGGAACAGTTCGCGCGGCTGATCGTCTGGGGTCGGGTCATCGGCGTCGACGATGCTGAAAAGTTCATAGAACTGGTCGGCAACGGACTCCTGCTGCTTGCGGGTGAAATAATGTATGGAGTAAGTGCCGTCCTCGATGTCGATATAGTTGTCGGAGGGGGCGAGGTTGTCGGGCACACGGTAGAGTGGATTGAGGTATCGGATCAACACCGGCCGCTCGGCCCAGAAGGGAAGGGTGTAGTACACTTTCTGCCATTCCTCCTGAGGGAGGGAATCGGAGGGCAGGGGAGCGTAGAAAAGAAATCCGCCGTTGGAAATAGTGACGTTTTCGGCGAGATAACCGTCGGGAGTGGCGGTCATGCGTATCGAATTGGAGTCGTTGATTTCCGCGGGCGCGGGGAATGAGCCGTCGTCGGCCTTGATAACTATTCTCGGGGCCATCGCCTCGTCGGTGAAGACGATATTGATTGAGTCGGAGGCGGCCGTGGAGCTTTCTGCGGCGAGAGCGCCGATGGAAGCTAAAGCTGGAAGGAGGCAGATGAAAACGTGTCGCATAGAATAAACAGTAAGATAAAGCGTGTTTTCCTATAAAACGGCACGGAGGGAGAAAAAGTTTGCGCGGGGGGGCCGCGTACCTCTTATTTCACTTCGAGAAGCCTGGTGGAGGCACCCTGAGCGCTCCATACGCCGAAGCCGCCGCTGATGTTGCCCCTGAGGGATGAAGAGGCGCTGACGAACTGGGAACCGCCGAAGATAGTGAGGTTGTTGTAGCCGTCCCAGAATTCGTAGACCTCGGGGGAAACGCGGCAGAGCGTGACGTCGTAACGCTGTCCGATGGTGAACTGCGGGATGAAAGGCACGGTGTCGAGAGAGTTCTTGGGGCGGAGGAGGGGGAGCTCCATGTGTACGCCGGGGACGTCGGCGCGGATGCATCCCATCATGGCGGGGAGTGGGCGGCCGCGTGGGTCGAGGTCCCGGAGTGTCACGCAGAAGTAAGCGGGGCAGTCGGCAGGGGCTGTGAAGTGGAGGGTGGCGGAGCGGAGCGAGTCGTTGTCCTGAATGCTGCGCACGGCGATGGAGTCTATGGAGGTGGGGAAGGGCATGGTGCACTCGGCCTCGGCATGGAGGTCCTCATAGTCGGCGACGATGCGGTATGTGCGTCCGGGGACGCCCTTGATGTCTAAAGTGTAGTAGCGGTAAGGAGGAAAATAGTCTTTGTCGGGGGCGCCGGTAAGAATCGCGGTGGTCTCGCCGTCGGAGATTGTGACTTTTCCCCAGCGTATCATCTTGTCGGCGATAGGCTTTCCGTAGTCGTCGGTGACGAATGACGCGGTGAACATAACGACGGGATAGCCGTCGGAGTTGATCCATCCCTCGATGACCGGAGCGGGCTTTGCGGAAACGGGGTCTTCCCCGCAGGCGAAAGCGGCGAGGAGGAGGATAAAGGCTGGGATGAGGGGGAGAATTGTTCTCAAAACTGGAAGGTGTAGCTTATTGAAGGGAGGAAACGGTAGAGGGAATTTTTCTCCACGATGCGGATAGTTCCGGCGTCGAGGTCGATGACGGATTTCCGGAACTCGACGTTGCGGTGGCCGTAAGCATTGACGATGGAGAAGTTGAGGAGGTGGGCGGCGCTGCCGTCGGGGCGCAGGCGCCCGAGGCGGAATGTGGCGTAGAGGTCGAGACGATGGTATGCGGGGAGGCGCGCCGAGTTGGGCTCGGCATACTCCGTGACGAGGTTTCCGGCGATTATGTACATTGCCTTCGCGGGGGTGTAGGGGCGGCCTGAATTGAAGCGGAATGCGGCGCCGACGGTCCACCGGCTAATCCTCCAGCTTGCCTCGGCGGAGAGGGAAATGCCCGGATCGGTGCGGCCCCGGGTGTATGAGCCGAATCCGGGGAATTTCCGTCGGGCGACGCCGTAGCCGGCTGAGAGGGAGGCCGTGATGCTTCCGGCTTCCTTCCGGAGGGTCAGGTTAGCCCCGGTGTTGTAGCCTGAGCCTACCATTATATATCGGGGGGAGTAGTAGTCGGACTGGAGGAGGTCGAGAATCTGGCCGACGTACTCAGGCTGGTTGTAGACGCGTTTCCAGTAGAGCTCGATATCGGCGGTTATTCCGAGCCAGGGGAGAGGGCGGGCCCAGTCTGCCACGAAGGACCACTGGGACTGGGCGGGGGCTTCGGGGGTGGCCGCTATCCAGAAGTCGCCGGACATTCCGATTTCGGAGAACCCGACCTGATGGAGGAACTGGGAGTATCGTCCGGCATGTATGCTCCATGAGTTCCGGCCTTTGCGGAGGGTGAGGGTGAGCCTGGGGTCTGGCGAGAAGCGGGAATAGCCGGCGGCGCGGGGATTGCGGAAATATTCCAGCGAGAGGCCGGCGGCAATGTCGAGCCATGGAAGCGGGCGCAGCGTGGCATCGGCGTAGATACGCGTTTCGAAGGGGCGGAAAGGTCTCGGCTCGATGCCGTCGGCCGCGGTGCTCCCGAAGCCCGAGAGGCGTGCCCACTGGACGATGTTGCGGTACACTCCAGCCTCATAGCCCGTCCTTAGTTCCCACAGGTCGGAGCCGGAATTGAGGGAGATGTCTCCGGCGGCTCCGAGAAGGCCCAGAGATGCCGGGGCGCGGAGGGATAGGTCGGCGAGGCTCAGGTCGAGGGTATTGGAGAAGGCGGAGAGGTAGAGCCGGTGGTTCATGGAGAGGGATGAGGCGAAATGTCGCCAGCGCAGGGAAGCGAGGGAATTGTTCCAGCGGAGGCGCGTGTCCATGTCGTAGTGCCGGTCGTCGTACTTGAGGCGGTCGAAGCTGCGGAAGAGGTTGAGGGACAGGATGTCGTTCTCGCCGGGGCGGTAGTTGGCGGTGAGGTTGAGGTCGGCGAAGCGGTAGCGGATGTCGGTATAATCCTTCCGGAGGAGAGCACCGTAGATTTCGTCGACGTAAGAGACGCGTCCGGAGGCGATGAAGTCGAAGCGTCTTCCGGCCCGGGCGCGGATTGTCGCGGAGGAGGCGAGCATACCGACGTTAATCACTCCTGAGAGCGCGGGGGTCAGGGCGTCGAAGGTCTCGAAGTCGAGTTTTGCGCCGAGGCGGGGGGGCATGGCTGCTGGATGGATGTTCCTCTCGAATGATGCCATGCGGAAATGGGGTGTGTTGAAAGTGGAGAAGATGCCTCCGAAGCGGTACGGGAAGAAGACGGGGGCGCCGGCAATCCGGAAAACAGTCTGGGAACTTTCGGAGCCGTCGACCATCAGGCCTGAGCCGTAGTCGCCCGCGGTCGTGACGCCGGCGAGCATCTTGAGGTCGTTTACGATGTCGACTTCGCCCATCCTTCTGGATGCGGAGAGGAGCCCGGCAGGGTCGAAAGCGATTTTTCCGAGGGGAAGCCTCCGGACGGGGCGGCGACCTGAAGCTGTGACCTCGATTTCGCGGAGAGAACGGATGTCCGCGGAGTCGGCGGGGAGAGCGGTGGAGTCGGCGGGTTCGGCAGCGGAGAGACAAAAAGAAGACAGCCCCGCCAGCGCGCCGGCGAGGACTGTCTTACGTATATAGGATGTGCTGATCACTTCTGAGCGCTGTCCCAGACTTTTTCGTAGCTTTCGAGGAGAGCATCCCACTGGTCTTCGACGCTTGCGAAGCCGTTCTCGAAGTATTCTTCGAAAGAGTAAGTGGTTTTGTCGGCCTCGAACTGCATGAGGGGTTCGATGGTGTATTCCCAGTATTCGCCCCATTCTTCGAAGTCGTACTTCCAGAAGAGGGTAGCCTGAACGGTCTCCTTGTTGTTGTAGCGGACTTCGGCCTTGATGCTGGAGTTGAGGGTTGCTACAGCGTCCTTGACGGCGGTCTCGGCGGAAGCCTGAGTATTGAACTCGTAGTTGTCGAATTCGTCGTCGATGGCCTTGAAGACGCTGCGGTTGAATGTTACGTTAGCGTCGACGCGGACTTTGTCGAGAACGGAGACAGCGGCGGAGCCGTCCTTGAATAGGGCGATGAGGTCGTCTTCGTCGCCTTCCATGTCGCGGTAGAAGTCGAAGTCGCAGAGGTGGTTGCCGTTGACGGTTGCGCGTGCGGTCACTACGGTCTCGCCGGAAACAACGAGGCTGGAGTTCATAGCCACCTGATTGTCGGTTCCGTCGAGCTTCACGGCGGCGTCGAGGTTTGCGGCCTTGACGTTTGCTGTGACGCTGACCTTGTGGCCGGAGACGCTGAGGTCGGAGTTGACCTTAGCTGAAGCGAGCTCCGAGCCACCGCAGGTGAGGGTTACGGTCACGTCCTTGGGGATGCGGAACTTGTAGACGTATTCCTCGCCGTTCTCGACGTATGTGCCGGTCTCGTAGTCGTAGTATTCATCGAAAACGGATACTTCGCCGTCGGAGGTCTTGTCGGACATTTCGGCCTTGAGCTCGCACTGCTTTCCTGCGGCGTCGGTGAAGCGGAAGATGATGTCCTTGCTGTCGGCCTTGCGGATCCAGCGGCTTACTCCCGGCTCGTAAACGCCCTTGAACTTGGCGGGGTCGAGGGTGTAGGTGTATGTGATAGCGGCGGCTCCGGCGCGGGAAGCGTCAGCGGACTTGACGGCGCGGGCGAGCTCGCGGATGTAGGTGGCTGCGGGATTTACGGATTCTTCCTCGTCGATGTCGAATTCTTCGGGGGCTTCGAGGTCGGCGTACTCTTCGTCGAAGTAGCTTGCGAGGACGATGAGGTCGCGCTGGTCGGCGGCACGGAACTTGCCGAGGAATTCATTGGCGGTTGTTTCGAGGAACTTCTTGCTCTCGGTGGGTGTGAGCTGTTCCATTTCGCCCTTGGGGTCTTCTGTTTCCTTGGGTTTGTCGTCGTCGCTGCATGCGGCCAACGAGAGGGCTACCGTCGCAGCGACGGCACTCCTGTAAAGAAAGTTTTTGAACATAAATAAAAAAATATGATTGATAATTTTGGTATATGTGTGTCTGAAAGGACGCCGGGTTTAAAGAACGAGCAAAATTAGCGAATAATTAGGTAAAAATTTAATAATATACATTAAAATAAACTAACGGAACAATTCCCGAAAGCCGTGAGAGGGTGGCAGAGGGGACTTACGGAGTGAAAGAAGTGGGGAGGGAGAGGCTCAGGAGATTAGTTCCTTGCCGTCGCAGCGGAGCGTGCGTCCGGGGAAGGTGTCGAGCATTGTAAGGTTGTGGGTTGCCATTATTACGGCTGTGTCGGTGTTCCTGGCGATGTCGTAGAGGTGAGCCATAATCTGCTCGGAGGTGGCGGGGTCGAGGTTTCCGGTGGGTTCGTCGGCGAGAATCAGCTCGGGGCGGTTGAGGAGGGCGCGGGCTATGACAATTCGCTGTTGCTCGCCTCCGGAAAGCTCGTGGGGCATCTTGTAGGCCTTCGTGAGCATTCCAACTTCGCGGAGAACCTGGTCGATACGCTCGTCGCGGGCCTCGCGGTCCTTCCATCCGGTGGCCTCGAGGACGAACTCGAGATTTGCGTATGCTGTGCGGTCCATCAGGAGCTGGAAATCCTGGAATACGATTCCGATGCGCCGGCGGAGGAAGGGAACGTCGCGCCGGCGGAGGTTGCGGAGGTCGTAGTCGAAGATGCGGGCTTCGCCGGAGGTGACGGGGACCTCGCCGTAGAGAGTCTTCAGGAGAGAGGACTTGCCGGAGCCGACGCGCCCCACGAGATATACCATCTCTCCGGGGTTGACGGAGAAATTTACATCTTTGAGCACCACGTGCTCGTTGCGGAGAATGTCCACGCCCTTGTATTCGATGATAGGGGTGGCTGCGGAGGCTGTATCTTCTGAGGTCTGCATAACGTGCAAAAGTACGCAATATTTCGGTATAATCAAAATTAATCGTATCTTTGCGGTGGCAATGGAATACAAGCGGCTGATTTACGGTTTACTTCTTTCGGCGCTGTGCCTTCTGGCGCAGGGCCAGGAGCTTGCCGTGGAGTCGTTCAGGTTCACTGACCCTCTGCCGGGCTACATGATGCGCTACGACCTGAACGGGGAGCGCGCTTCGCTGGTGAAGGTCCAGATTCCGCTCGAGGGCCTGATATTCGAGGGCGACGTGCTCGGCGGGGTGGAGTATTCGGCGGGGGAATACTTTGTGTACATGCCCCGCGGCAGTCAGCGCCTGCGCGTGAAGGCGCCGGGGCATTACCCGAGGATGGTGACCTTCGCAGAGGAGAATCCCGGGATTCCCGAGCTGGAGGGCGCGCGGGTCTACGAGATGCGCCTGCGCTCGACGGCGGGAAGCGCTCCGGGCGCGGCGGCTCCGGCCTCGAACTATGCCGTATTCGCCATCAGCCCGGTCCACGCCTCGCTCAGCATAGACGGAAAGCAGTACGCGGTCAGCTCCACGGGCGACGCTCGGGCGTTCCTTCCTGTGGGGTCACATATATATAATGTCACGGCACCGGGCTACGACGCGGCGACGGGGACAGTGACGGTCGAGGCATCAAAGAAGGCGCAGGTGTACGTGAATCTGCGGAAGCAAGAGGGGACGCTCGATCTGAGCTGTCCGACGGCGGGAGCGGAGTTCTACGTGAACGGCGAGCCCGCCACACTGAAAGCTGTTGCGCTCTCGCCGGGCTACTACAGCGTGGAGGTCCGTGCGCCTGGCTGCGCTCCGGAGGTCAGGAATGTGGAGGTTCGTGCCGACGAGACGACTCGCTGCGTCTTCGGGGAACTGCGGAAGACATTCGGCTCGCTGAACGTAGACGTCTCGCCTATCGGGGCCGACATCCTCATTGACGAAGGCGCCCGCTGGGGTAGTTCTCCGGAGATTTTTACTGACCTCCCCGCAGGAAAGCATACAGTTCAAATCAGCGCCCGGGGCTATACTCCTGAGGAGCGCACCGTCAGCGTCATCGAAGGTCAGACCGCCGTTCTCAGCTTCGCCATGAAGAAGGAGGCCTCCGCAGCCAAGGAGGCACCCAAAGCTTCCGGGGAGGAATATGTCGACCTAATTTATTACGACGCGAAGGACGGCAGCGTGAGAATCCGGGAAAAGGACGGCCCCAACAGCTTGCCGGGCACGACCTTTGTCGAGGGTTTCGGAATAGAAATTGACGGCAACTACGTGGTGTTTTCATATTTCGAGTCCGTAAAGCTCAGCCACGACAAGCTCCAGCGCTGGTATAACACCACAGCGCCCACCAAATCGGAAGTCGCTGTGCTTGAAAGTAAAACCGAGCAGATCAACAATACACTCAAAGCCCGCGGATTCTCCAGGGCCAAGTTGCTGGGAGGTCCGTATTATTATAAGGACGAGCCATATACGGAGCAGAAACAACGCCTTGTTCAGGTAATCTACCGCGGGAAGAAAAGTGAACTCGGAAAAAGTACGCTGGCGCTTCCGGAGACGTGGCGGAAGTACGACATCCAGCTCAGGAAGGGCGAGACAGGCCGTTACGGATATTCATCAGCGAAAAAAATGCCCGGACGAATGGATGGAAGCGGTTATGCGGTCCGGGGTGTGGCAGTAGGAATGACCGGGGGTGCAAAAATCCTTTCGCCCCATGAGTTTTCCCGGATGTCGGTCCGCGGGGAGGCTCCTGACCTGAAGGATGGGCATACCCTCCTGACGATTCAGGCAGCGGACTCCATCAACGCTAATCTCTCAAAGGCGAACCGCGCCCTCACCGGCGCCAGAGGCGACACTATTGTTTCCGGCATTCCGTACCTTCTTAACGAGACTTCGGCCTCGACGGGCAAACATCTGACCTATTACTTCGGTCCCAACGGCGGAGTACGGGCCTTCACCACCTCCATGCCGGCGAGGGTGCGGACGCTCCTCGACTTCGAGCCGGCAGCGACGGAGCCGACGATGCGCACCGCGCCCAAGAATCTTGACCTCACGGTGGTGCGCGACGGAAAGTACGGTTTCTTCTCCAAGGAAGAGTGGCGAAAACTCAGCGACGCTTCCAAGGCCAAGTACGGCAAAATCGGCCTCGCCGTGGAGTGCCCTTCGGCCTGGCGCGTCTTAGGGGCGGACGACTACCTGCCGGATACTTACGACGTCGCGTACAGCTTCTTCGGAAACTCCCTGCCTACGGAAGATCTGATGAAGACCCTGTCGGGCGCGAAAATCAGGGAAGTCAACAGCGCCCTGTCCGCTTTCGGGCTCAATATCATGGACCTGAACGTGCCATACTGGTGCGCCACGCCCCGGAAAACATGGACTTTCGAGCCGACAAAGTCCACATCGGTCACCAATCGTCCGTCGGACTTCAAGGCGGCGATGCGCCAGCAGGTGATGTACTGGGCCAAGGGCGCGCTTCCCCAGCGCGGGACATTCAGCCTGCGCTGTCCCGACGACAAGGCGGACAGTGTGCTTCTGAGGCGCTACAGCGACGGAAAGCTCTTTTGCTTCCCCAAGGCCGTGTGGGAAAATCTTCCGCAGAGCGTGAAAAAACTCTACGGTCCGCGGAAATGAACGAAATTGGCATCAAATTTGTATAAAGATGTGACAGAAGAGCGGAAAAAGACGGCTTTTTTAACATTTTTAAGAAATTGATTGCCAAAAAGCTATTAATTTTGCAGGATGAAAAAGCGGTCCGTGCCGCAAATCATACGGACAATTATCAATACAAAACATAGAAACACCAGATTAAATGGAAGTTACATTTGTAAAACTCGGAGAAAACGAAGGCAAGATCACCGTGAATGTCGTTGAATCCGACTACACCGACAAGGTCAAGGCCCAGCTCAAGGAAATCGGCCAAAAGAAGGAAATCCCCGGATTCCGCAAAGGCCACATCGACATGCCCCAGCTCAAGAAGCGTTTCGGCAAGATGGTGAAGAGCGACGTTCTCAACGACATCGTATACCACGCAGCCATCGACTGGCTCCGTGAAAACAATATGGACATCCTCGGCTATCCCGTGCCCGAGCACGTCGACGAAATCAACCTCGAGGACAAGGACTACACCTTCGACTATGAGGTAGCCCTCGCTCCCGAGCTCGGCATCAAGTTCGACAAGGACGTTCATCTCCCCTTCTACAACATCTCCGTCGGCGACGACATGATGGAAGCCCAGGACAAGGAGCTCCGCGAGCGCAACGGCATCCGCACCAACGTCGACGACTACGAGGGCCGCGCCCTTGTCAAGGGTACCCTCGAGGAGCTTGACGCCGAAGGCGCCGTCAAGGAAGGCGGCGTGAAGGTCGAGGACGCCATCGTCGGTCCCTTCGTGTTCAAGAGCGAGGACGAGGCCAAAAAGTTCGAAGGCTCGAAAGTTGGCGGCAGCGTAGTGTTCAACCCCTGGGCATCCTGCGAGGGCAACGAGGCCGAGCTTGCGTCGATGCTCCACATCGACCGCGACAAGACCGCTGAGATGCGCTCCGATTTCCGCATGACCATCGCTGAAATCATCGTCAACCGCCCCGCCGAGCACAACCAGGCCTTCTACGACGCCGTGTTCGGCGCCGACACCGTACACAACGAGGAGGAGTACAACGAAAAGCTCCGCGCGGGCATCGCCCAGGCCCTCCAGCCCAACAGCGCCAACCTCTTCCAGCGCCAGACCGAGGAATACCTTATGGACCGCTACGGTAAGATGACGCTCCCCGAGCGCCTCATCAAGAAGTTCATCACCCGCGACGCCAAGGAGCCCATGAGCGAGGAAGAGGTCGACAAGGCCTACGCCGACTCCGTCGAGAGCATCAAGTGGGACATCATCGAGAATCAGGCTGCCCGTGAAGTGAAGGCCGAGGTGACCAAGGAAGAAGTCGAGGCCCTCGCCAAGGAAATCGCCGCCCAGCAGCTCCGCCAGTACGGCATGTTCGAGCTCAACGACGAAATCCTCGACATGTACATGAAGAACATGATGAACGACGAGCAGTCGCGCCGCCGCCTCGTGCGCCAGGCCTTCATCCAGCAGCTCTTCGGCAAGATTCACGCCGCCGTGACGCTCGACGAGAAGACCGTGACGCTCGACGAGTTCCGCGCCATCGTCGACGGCCTCAACAAGAAAAACGCTCCCGAAGCCGAGGCTGAAGCATAAGCATAAGGCCGACAGCCCCGCCCCCACACAAGCATATTTCCCCTTTTACGGCCCCCGGCGCCTCTCAGGCACCGGGGGCCTTGGTCTCCGTGACTTTTTACGGAATTTTTTTGTCGAAAACGACTCTTTTTTTGCAGGAACGGAAAAATTTTCGTAATTTTGAAAATAAGTTGCCGCCCGGGGCCCATGCGGACAGCCCGGCGGGGCAATTTTCTAAAATTAAGTAAAATAAGCTACCCAATAGATACTAAAGAATGAACAACACCAAGGACTTCCGAAACTATGCCGTACACCATCTCGGGATGAACGGCCTCAGCCTCGACCAGTATACGGCCGCCGCCTCGCGGGCCGCAGCTCCGGTCATCGCCACGACGGCCTCGGCATCATATATCAACCCCAGCATCATCGAGGAGCGCCAGCTGAACGTGGCGCAGATGGACGTGTTCTCGCGTCTGATGATGGACCGCATCATCTTCCTCGGCACAGAGGTCAACGACTACACGGCCAACGTAATCCAGGCCCAGCTCCTCTATCTCGACTCCTCGGATCCGGGCAAGGACGTCAGCATCTACATCAACTCGCCCGGCGGCTCTGTCTACGCGGGCCTCGGTATCTACGATACGATGCAGTACATCTCGAGTGACGTCGCCACCATCTGCACCGGCATCGCGGCTTCGATGGCCGCCGTTCTCCTCGTGGCCGGCCAGGCGGGCAAGCGTTTCGCCCTGCGCCATTCGCGCGTGATGATCCACCAGCCCATGGGGGGCGCCCAGGGCCAGGCCTCGGATATCGAAATCACGGCCCGCGAGATCCGCAAGCTCAAGGACGAGCTCTATCATATCATCTCCGAGCACTCCGGCCAGCCCTTCGACAAGGTCGAGCGCGACTCCGACCGCGACTACTGGATGACCGCCGAGGAGGCCAAGGAGTACGGCATGATCGATCAGGTACTCATCAAGGCAAAGCACTAAGCCCCGGAGCAAATGGCTAAGAAGCAACAGAAGCAAGAAGCTGCCTGCAGTTTCTGCGGGCGCACAAGCCGCGACGGGGTCCAGCTCCTGAACTCGCCCATCAGCGACGCCTTCATTTGCACGGAGTGCGTCGAGATGGTCCACGAGGCCCTGGCCGGCTTCAAGGACGAGTCGCGTCCCTCGCAGCAGCAGAACTCCTTCAAGGGCAGCATCCCCAAGCCTGAGGAAATCAAGGCCTACCTCGACCAGTACGTCATCGGTCAGGACCAGGCCAAGAAATACCTCGCCGTGGCCGTCTACAACCACTACAAGCGTCTGAAGCAGAAGGTGGAGGACGACGACGTGGAAATCGAGAAGAGCAACATCGTGATGGTAGGCCCCACCGGCACGGGCAAGACCCTCATCGCCCGCACCATCGCCAAGCTCCTCGACGTGCCCTTCACCATCGTCGACGCCACGGTCCTCACTCAGGCCGGCTACGTCGGCGAGGACATCGAGAGCCTCCTGACGCGCCTCCTCCAGGCGGCGGACTACGACGTCGAGAAGGCCGAGCGCGGAATAGTGTTCATCGACGAAATCGACAAGATAGCCCGCAAGGGCGACAATCCGTCCATCACGCGCGACGTCAGCGGCGAGGGCGTCCAGCAGGGTCTGCTGAAACTCCTCGAGGGCTCGGTCGTGAACGTGCCCCCGCAGGGAGGCCGCAAGCATCCCGAGCAGCGGATGATTCCTGTCGACACGAAGAACATCCTCTTCATCTGCGGGGGAGCCTTCGACGGCATCGAGAGCGCCATCGCCAAGAGGCTCAACTCGCGCTTCGTGGGCTTCTCCACCGACGAGAAGACCGCAAAACGCATCGACCGCGACGACATGATGAGCTACGTGGCCCCGCAGGATCTCAAGAAGTTCGGCCTCATCCCCGAAATTATCGGGCGCCTGCCGATTCTGACGCATCTTCTCCCTCTCGACCGCGACGCCCTCCGGCGCATCCTCACGGAGCCGAAGAACGCCATCACCCGTCAGTACGTCAAGCTTTTCGGAATGGACGGCGTGGAGCTCACCTTCGAGCCTGAGGCCCTGGACTACATCGTCGACAAGGCAATCGAGTTCAAGCTCGGTGCCCGCGGCCTCCGCTCGATAGTCGAGACCATCATGATGGAGCCTATGTACAGCGTGCCGTCGACGGGGAAAAAGAGTTTCACCGTCACCCGCGACTACGCGGTCGAGGACCTCAGGCAAGCGAATTTCGAGGAGG
>ERZ779802.635-NODE-635-length-12821-cov-2.514257_pt1 | contig 12821 bp, 10 predicted proteins | sample MGYA00511252_ERZ779802 | MGnify/ENA primary metagenome ERZ779802 (study PRJEB29588, sample SAMEA2153887) | human gut metagenome | biome: human gut; feature: human-associated habitat; material: faeces | place: Denmark | collected 2008/2010 ... | reverse complement strand
AACGCAGTATCTTACGGCGGAGAGATGAAATATGTTGTCATGTCGGTAAATCATATTACAGATGACGGCGTTATCGGCAGAATTGATAAAGAAAATCTTGAATTCGGCTATCGCACAAGTGCTTACCGTAATAATAACTGCATAATCACAGGCATTACACTCAAACTTAAGAGTGATAATCCCGATGATATTCGTCACAGAATGGACGATTTTATGAGCAGACGAATTGATAAACAGCCGCTTGAATTTCCAAGTGCGGGCAGTGTTTTCAAGCGACCCGAGGGAAATTACGCAGGTGCTTTGATAGAACAGTGCGGATTTAAAGGTAAGGGTGTCGGCGGTGCCGAAGTATCGGAAAAACACGCAGGCTTTATTATTAATAAAAGCAATGCCACTGCTAAAGATGTAAAAGAGCTTATTTCTCAAATTCAGACAACTGTTAAAAAAGAAACAGGTTATGATCTTGAATGTGAATTGATAATGCTTTGAAAATAATTATTTATGCAATAATTAAGGCGTAATAGAGGAAGTTGATATTATGGAATTTGTAATTATTTCGGGTATGTCGGGCGCAGGCAAAACAAGTGCGCTACACATTATGGAGGATATAGGATACTACTGCGTTGACAATATCCCCACCTCACTTTTGCAGACATTATACAAACTTTGCAAAGATTCTTCAGACAAAGCAATGAAAAGAGTTGCGGTTGTGGTTGATGTCAGAGGCAACGGTGATTATGAGGTTATGTACGACGACCTTGAAAACTTCAAGAAAAATAACGAGGGCGTAAGTATTCTTTATATTGACGCAAAAGTCGACAGCCTTATTGTGCGCTATAAAGAAACAAGAAGAAGACATCCGCTTACCGAAAGACTTAAGGACGGCTCTGTTGCCGCCGCTGTAAAGGAAGAACAAAGATTGCTTGTTCCCGTAAAAACACTTGCCGATTACAGTATTGATACGACATTTATGTCAATTAAACAGCTTAGAGAACGCATTATTTCGATGTTTCTTGAGAACAGCTCCAACAGTATTATGATTACTTTTATGTCTTTTGGATTTAAGTACGGTATTCCGCTTGAATCTGATTTGATTATAGATGTTCGTTGTTTGCCGAATCCGTTTTATATTGCGGAACTTAAGGAACATACGGGACTTGAAAAATGTATTCAGGACTATGTGCTTGACAGTGAAGAAACACAGGAATTTGTAAAAAGACTTATTGACTGGCTTGACTATTCATTGCCTTTGTATCTTAAAGAAGGCAAAAGCGAGCTTGTAGTCGGCATAGGCTGTACGGGCGGCAAGCACCGCAGTGTTACAATTGCGGAATTGCTTGATAACTATTTTATGGAAAAAGGTTACAAGTGCATTGTACAGCACAGAGATGTAAAAAAATAACGAGGTGTAAATAGTGTCGTTTTCCTCCGAAGTTAAAAAGGAGCTTTGCTCTGTTAATGCTGTAGATACCGAACAAAAAAAGGCAGAGCTTTACGGCCTACTTATTTTCTCTAAGGTATTTAAAAAAGATAAAATTGTTCTTACAACCGAAAACAGTGATGTTTCTAAAAAAGTGACGGATTTGCTTGAAGAACTTTATATGCCGATTATCGAAAAAGAAACCACTTTGCGTGTCAGAACCACAGAGCATCACCTTTCTAAAATTTCACTTATAAATGCCGATGACTGTTTAAGAATTTTTGATGATTACGGTCATCACGACAATGATATATCGCTAAGAGTAAACAGAGCCAATATAAGTAGTGACGAACTTGTGGCGGCTTTTTTACGAGGAGCTTTTGAGGGTTGCGGTTCAGTGTCTGACCCGATGAAAAGTTACCACGCCGAGTTTTGTGTGCCGCATAAAAATCTGTCGGTCGATTTGTGTAAAATTCTTTCGGAAATACCCGAATGTGATTTTACGCCGAAAACAGTTGTGCGCAACGGCAGTTATGTTGTCTATTTTAAAGGCAGTGAGCAAATTCGTGATTTGCTTACATACATAGGCGCAACAAATTGTGCTATGGAAATTATGGGTACAAAGGCTGTAAAACAGGTGCGCAATAACATTAACAGGCGCATAAACAGTGAGGTTGCAAATATAACCAAAATTGCGTCTGCTTCCGCAAAGCAGCTTGCGGCGATACAAAAAATCAAAGACAAAAAGGGAATAGAGTCTTTGCCCGACGATTTAAGAGAAATAGCCGTGTTAAGACTTGAAAATCCCGAAATGTCGCTGAGAGATTTGGGACAAAACCTTTCTGTGCCGATAAGCCGCAGCGGCGCAAACCACAGAATGAACAGATTACTTGAATATGCAGAGGATCTTGAATAATGAATAAAAAATTAACTTTTGAACAAGCTGACGCTAAACTTGACGAGGTTGTGGCTAAACTTGAAAATTCACAACTTCCACTCAAAGAAAGTGTTGATTGTTACACAGAGGCTTGCGAATTACTTGCTTTTTGTATGCAGGAACTTTCGGAAAGCAAAGGCAAAATTGAAGATATTAATACAAAGTTAAATAATATTTGTACTACAGACGGTGATGAATAATGACTGATTATATAAAACAAACCGAACAGGCTCTTTATGATTATTTGCCTGACTTAAATTGCAGAGAAAAAGAACTTATTGAGTCTATGAAATACAGCCTTGAGGCAGGCGGAAAAAGAGTAAGACCTAATCTTGTATTCAGTTTTAACGAACTTTGTAATGGCAAGACCGAGGCTGCGGTACCTTTTGCTTGTGCGGTTGAGATGATACACACATATTCGCTTATTCACGATGATCTGCCTTGTATGGATAATGACGATATGCGCAGAGGCAAACCGTCAAATCATAAGGTGTACGGTGAAGATATTGCTTTGCTTGCGGGAGATGCATTGCAGTCGCTCGCTTTTGAAATTATGACAAGCGACAAGGCAATCAGCCAAAGCTCGGCTGTTGCGTGTTGTAAAGCTGTAAATACCCTTGCGGCTTATTGCGGTGCAAGAGGTATGGTCGGCGGTCAGGTTATTGACCTTATTAATGAAAATAAATCAGCACCGATTGAAGTGTTGAGAGAAATGGATTATAAAAAAACAGCTTGTCTTATAAAGGCGGCTTGTGAGCTTGGATGTATTTCTGCGAATGCTGATGATAAACTTATAAAATCAGCATCTGAATACGGCGAGTGTATAGGTATTGCTTTCCAGATTCAGGACGATATTCTTGATGTTATTTCCACTGACGAAGAACTCGGAAAACCTGTAGGCAGTGACAACGAAAACGCTAAGTCAACATATGTGTCGCTTCTCGGTATAGAAAAGTGCAGAGAACTTGTTGCTGAACTTACAGATAAGGCAAAAACGGCTCTTAATGCTTTTGACGGTGATACAACGGCTTTGTGCGATTTTGCGGATTACCTTGCAAGCCGTAAAAAATAATTTATTATGAATATGAAAAAGGATAAGGAGGGAGAAAATGGGTGACTATGAGTTACTGTCAAAAATAAAATCGCCTGCCGATGTAAAAAGGCTTGATGAAAAAGATTTGGCGAAATTATGCAGTGAAATACGAGAAAAATTGATTGAAACCGTATCGCTCAACGGCGGTCACCTTTCTCCGAATTTAGGCGTTGTGGAACTTACCGTGGCACTCCACAGAACTTTTAATTTGCCCAAAGACAGCATTGTATGGGATGTGGGACATCAGAGTTATACTCATAAATTGCTTACGGGAAGATTTGACGATTTTTATACATTGCGCCAAAAAGGCGGCATTTCGGGTTTCCCTAAACGCAGTGAAAGCAAGTATGATGATTTTAATACAGGCCACAGCAGTACATCTATTTCTGCGGCATACGGTATTGCAAGAGCAAAGATGTTAAGCGGAGATCAGAGCCATACGGTTGCCGTAATCGGTGACGGCTCATTTACGGGCGGACTTGCTTTTGAGGCAATGAACAATGCCGGACGATTCAAAAAGAATTTTATTGTTATTCTTAATGACAATAAAATGTCAATTTCTAAAAATGTCGGTGCTTTTCCGAGATATCTTACCACAGTAAGAATACAGCCGTGGTATATAAGAGTAAAGAAAAATACGGAAAAGGTGCTTTCTAAAATTCCTCTGTTCGGCAGACCGATAAGCGCATTTTTAAGAAGAAGTAAGTCAAAAATTAAAAATCTTGTGTACAAAAACACTTTGTTTGATTGCTTTGGCTTTACATATATCGGTCCTATTGACGGTCACGATATACCGGAACTCGAAAATGCACTTTCAGCCGCAAAGAAAATCAATTCACCCGTACTTTTGCATGTTGTTACTAAGAAAGGCAAGGGATATTTACCTGCCGAAGAAAATCCGGGCACTTTCCACGGAATCGGCAAATTCGATATTGATTCGGGCGAACCTATATCTTCTCATAAAGGATTTTCTGCTGAATTTGGTAACACACTTTGTGAACTTGCGGAAAAAGATAAAAAAATCTGTGCTATTACCGCCGCAATGGCAAAGGGAACAGGACTTGAGAAATTTTCTATCTATCATAAAGAAAGATTTTTTGATGTCGGAATTGCGGAAGAACACGCCGTGACTTTTGCGTGCGGACTTGCCTCAAAGGGTATGCGTCCTGTATTTGCGGTTTATTCGACATTTTTACAGAGGTCATATGACCAGATTATACACGATGCGGCAATGAGCGGACTGCACATTGTTCTTGCTATTGACAGAGCGGGAATTGTCGGTGATGACGGCGAAACACATCAGGGCGTATTTGATGTATCTATGCTTAATTCAATTCCGAATGTCACAATTTTTTCTCCGACATATTTTGACGGACTGAAATGTGCGCTTAATTCCGCAATTTATGTTTGCAACAATGTTGCCGCCGTAAGATACCCTCGTGGCGGTGAACTTTATAAGCCCGATGATTTTGGCGAAGAAAGCATTACTTATGATATTTACGGCAACAAAGATTGCGGCAAGCTGATTATCACTTACGGCAGATTATTCTCTTATGCCTGTAAAGCAAAAGAAATGCTTGCGGAAAAAGGCATAGAAGTTTGTATTTTAAAACTTTGTAAAATCAAACCGATTGACCCGTCGGCATTTGATTTTGCAACCGAATTTAATACGGTGTGGTTTTTTGAAGAGGGAATAAAAACAGGCAGTGTTGCCAGAAATTTCGGTGATGCTTTGCTTGCAAGACAGTTTAACGGCTGTTATCATATAAAAACCATTGGCGATAAATTTGTAAAACAGATGTCGGTATCCGAGGCTTTGCATATGCTCAAACTCGATGCAGAGGGTATGGCTGATGTAGTCTTGGAAGACCTTGACAGGATTGGAAACAGATAATGAAAAAAAGACTTGATATACTCGTATATGAAAACGGATTTACTGACAGCCGTGAAAAAGCAAAAGCTGTAATTATGGCAGGTCAGGTATATGTGGATAACCAGAAAGCCGACAAATGCGGTCAGAGCTATGACGAAAACTGCAAAATTGAAGTGCGTGGTTCAACTCAAAAATATGTAAGCCGTGGCGGACTGAAACTTGAAAAAGCTATAAATAATTTTGATTTTGACTTAAACGGAAAAATCACTATGGATATAGGTGCTTCGACAGGCGGATTTACCGACTGTATGCTGCAAAACGGCGCAAAGAAAGTTTATTCCATTGATGTAGGTTACGGTCAGCTTGCTTGGAAACTCAGAAACGATGAAAGGGTTGTAAACCTTGAACGCACAAATATGAGAAAGGTTACAAGGGAGCAAGTGCCTGATGAAATTGACTTTTTCTCGGTTGATGTTTCTTTTATTTCTCTCAAACTTATTTTACCTGTGGCAAGGCAACTTATGGCTGAAAACGCACAGGCTGTTTGCCTTATTAAGCCGCAGTTTGAGGCAGGCAGAGAAAAGGTAGGCAAAAAGGGCGTTGTGCGTGATCCTGCCGTGCATATTGAAGTTGTACGGAATATTTTTAATTTCTGCCTTGAAAACGGCTTTGATGTTTTAAATCTTGATTATTCACCGATCAAAGGTCCGGAGGGCAATATAGAGTATCTCATTCACTTGAGAAAGAGTGATGACCCCAAGTCATATACAGAGATTACTCCTGAAGAACTTGTCAAAAATTCTCATAGTCAGCTTGATAAATAAGCAATAAAATATTATTGCCTGTACAAGAAAGGAAGGGCAGTTATGAAAATAGCTGTAGTGGTTAATCTCAGCAAGGAAAAAGCAATTTCCTGTGCAAAAGAGATAGCAATACTTTTTCTTGGAGAAAACGCTGATGTAGTTATGCTCAGCGAATGTAAACCTTTTTATAAAGGAATAAATATAAGTTATGTCGATACCATTGACGAGCTTTTCGGCTGTTGCGATGCGGCGGTTACGGCGGGCGGTGACGGTACTATTATTCATGCTGCAAAATATGCTGCGGTAAATAATGTTCCGCTTATAGGCGTAAATGTTGGCAGGCTCGGTTTTGCCGCAGACCTTGAACCCGATGATATCGGCAGATTAAAAAAGCTTGTAAATAAAGAATATACAACAGAAAAAAGAATACTTCTTGATGTCGAGGTAAACAAAGACGGTGAAACAAAGCATTACCTTGCGGTAAATGACGCTGTAATTGCAAGAGGTCAGTTTTCAAAAATAATTGATATTAATTTGTATCTGGATGATGAATGGATTGCAAAATACAGAGCCGACGGTTTGCTTTTTGCTACCCCTACAGGTTCAACGGCTTATTCTCTTTCGGCAGGCGGTCCTATAGTTGCACCGCAGACGGACTGCATTATTGCCACTCCTGTCTGTCCTCATTCATTACATTCACGCTCGGTCTTGTTTGACGGCAGTGCAAGTCTTGCGGTTACGGTTCAAATTCCTGCCGATTGCTGCTGCTTACTTACTGTTGACGGCGAAAAAAATGTTGATATTCTTTCGGAAGACACAGTCAAAATCAAAAAATCAGAGCTTTGTCTTGAGCTTATTTCGTTGAGAAAGCGTAATTTCTTTAAGCTGCTTAACGAAAAGCTGAAAGAGAGGGAAATGTAATGAAATCAGGACGACACGCAAGAATACTTGAGCTTATTTCAGAACAGTCTATAGAAACTCAAGACGATCTTCTTAATTGCTTAAGACAAGACGGCTACAAGGCAACGCAGGCGACAATTTCAAGAGATATAAAAGACCTTCGCCTTGTAAAGGCACTTGATTCAGACGGAAAATACCGTTATATGTCACCCGCAAAAAATCAAAATGAAAAAAAATCAAGTCTTAAGTCAATGTTTTCCACAGCCGTAAATTCTATAGACGCGGCTCAAAACATTGTTGTTATAAGAACTATGGTAGGTATGGCACAGGCGGTTTGTACTTCGCTTGATTCACTTGACCACTCGGAAATTGTAGGAACTATTGCAGGCGACGATACTATTTTTGTTGCTTGCCGTACCGTAAATGACGCAGTTAATCTTATCGAGGAGCTTAAAAAGCTGCTCTGAACAGGGATGATGTTATATGCTTACAACTTTATATATAGAAAATATAGCGGTTATCGAAAAGACTTCAATTGACTTTTCACAGGGACTTAATGTACTTACAGGTGAAACTGGTGCAGGTAAAAGTATTATTATAGATTCAATCAACGCTATTATGGGACAGCGTACTTCAAAAGAACTTGTGCGCACCGGCGCAAAAACAGCGCTTGTAACCGCACAGTTTGATGATGTAAACGATACCGTAAAAGCAAAGCTTGCGGAACTTGGATACAATAATGAAGATGACGATACTTTAATATTGCAGCGTACGATTTCCGCAACGGGAAAAAGCAGTTGTAAAATCAACGCAAGACCTGCGAGTGTTACTGTATTAAAAGAGGTTGCGAAAAATCTTATTAATATTCACGGTCAGCACGAAAGTTACGAACTTTTTTCGCCTGATACACATATAGATTATATCGACAGCTTTGGCGAATTAAAAAACGAGCTTGAAGATTACCGAGAAAAATATAAAAAGTATAAGGCACTGAAAAAGCAGCTTAACGAGGCTAATTCAGATGAGTCTGCAAGATTGCACGAAATTGATTTGCTTACCTATCAGACAACAGAGCTTTTCAATGCCGATGTTCAGCCCGATGAGATAGAACAGCTTGAAAACGAACGCATTATTCTGATGAATTCCGAAAAGATTTTTACTCTGCTTAATGATTCGAGAGAACTTCTTGACGGAGATGAAAGAACCGCAGGCGGTATTGAGGCTGTTGAAAGTGCGATGAATTATATTCAGAGAGCGGCGTCACTCAATGCGGATTATGAAAGTATTTCCGAGAGCATCACGGATGTTTATTATAACCTGAGAGATTGTATAGAGTCGATTTCCGATGCCGCCGATTCGGTTGAAAGCGATCCGCAAAGGCTTGAAGAAATTGATGAAAGACTTGATTTGTTAAATCGTCTTACAAGAAAGTACGGCTGCGAATGTAATGAATTACCTGCACTTGCCGAAAAAATGCAGACAAGACTTGAAGAGCTTTTAAGCTATGATAAGAACAGAGATCAGCTTGAGGCTGACTATAAAGAATCCGAATACAATGCAAGGGTTTCCGCGCAAAAATTAAGTTCAATACGAAAAAAGACGGCAAAAGTATTTTCTGAACGAGTGCGTGAAGAAATGAGCTTTTTAAATATGCCGAATGTTCAGATAGTAACTCAATTTGAAAATACAGACTTTTACGAAAAAGGAACAGACAAGGTAGAATTTCTTATTTCCGCAACCCCCGGCGAACCGCCAAGACCGGTTGCAAAGATTGCTTCGGGCGGTGAGCTTTCGAGAATGATGCTTGCAATAAAGACAGTGCTTGCAAGCACGGAAGATATAGATACTTTGATTTTTGATGAGGTCGATACAGGTATTTCGGGTTCAGCCGCTCAAAAGGTCGGATTAAAACTCAAAGAAGTTTCAAAAAGCAGTCAGGTGCTCTGCGTAACACATCAGGCACAGCTTGCGGCGCTTGCCGACGCTCATTATCTTATAAGCAAACAGGTCGAGGACGGCAGAACATTTACGCAGGTAAAGCTGCTTGACTTTGACGGCAGAAAGCATGAGCTTGCAAGAATAATAGGTGGCGTAAATATTACAGACGCAGCACTTGCACATGCCGAATCAATGCTTAAAGAGAGTGAAATTTTGTAAGCGGCAGTTAAAAGGTAATTAAGGAGAATGGCATTTTGAAGAATTGGATAGTATCCGAAATCAACAAGGATGAAGCAAAAAGAATACAAACAGAATACGGATTACCTCCAATACTTGCAATGTTGTTGCAGATCAGAGGCATTACAAAAAGAGAGGAAATCGAGGATTTTTTGCAGAACGACAGCGTTATTGCATCACCTTTTGAAATTAAAGATATGAAAAAAGGTGCTGACAGAATTTTATCTGCAATTGACAATGATGAGCTTATATGCGTTTACGGAGATTACGATGCGGACGGCGTCACTTCTACGGCACTTTTGTACTCTTATCTTGAAACGGTCGGTGCAAACGCTATGTACTATATTCCGTCAAGAGAAACAGAAGGTTACGGAATGAATAAAGGCGCAGTCGATATTCTCGCTGAAAAGGGAGTAAAGTTGATTGTTACCGTTGATAACGGAATAGCCGCTGTGGAAGAAATTGATTACGCAAACTCTCTTGGTATTGACACTGTAATTACTGATCACCACCAACCGACGGGAAAAATACCCAATGCTGTTGCAGTAATCGATATGCATCAATCCGACTGCCCGAGTAAGTACAAAATGCTTTCGGGTGTCGGTGTAGCCTTTAAATTGGTTATGGCGCTTGAGGGCGAAAACTGCGATGTATCGTCCCTGCTTGACAATTACTCTGACCTGCTCTGTATAGGAACAGTCGGAGATATTGTGGAATTAAAAAGCGAAAACAGAGTGTTTGTCAAGCGTGGACTTGTTAATATTCAGGAAAGCGACAGAGCAGGTATTAATGCTCTTATTGAAACCGCAGGAATTGCCGGCAAAAAGATTACTTCGGGCAATGTATCATTTACACTTGTTCCGAGAATAAATGCGGTCGGCAGACTCGGCTTTTCGGGAAAATCGGTTTCACTGCTGCTGACCGATGATGAAAACGAGGCAATGAGTATTGCAAAACAGCTTAATGAAGATAACAACGAGCGCAAGGAAATCGAAAAAAATATATTAATGAAGATTGACGAAATGGTCAAAGCAAATCCTCATATTACAAATGACCGTGTGCTTGTTATCGACGGCGAGGGTTGGCATCAGGGTGTTATCGGAATCGTGGCGGCAAAGGTCAAAGAATTTTTCGGTAAGCCTACTGTTGTTATTTCCCGTGACGGAGAAGAGGCAAAGGGCTCGGGCAGAAGTGTTGAGGGATTTTCTCTTTGTGATGCGGTTTTTGCCTGCTCGGATTTACTTACCCATTGCGGCGGTCACCCTATGGCGGCAGGACTTTCACTAAAAAGCAAAAATATTGAATTGTTCCGCCAAAGAATTAACGAATATGCCCTTAAGCAGGAAAATATGCCGTTTAATGCGTGTAATATTGACTGCAGGTTAAATCCTGCTTTAATAAGCGTTCAGCTTGTAGAACCGCTTGCGTATCTTGCTCCTTACGGTGCGGGTAATCCTACACCGCTTATCGGGTTGTATAAAATGACTCTTTCACAGATTACTCCGCTGTCACAAAATAAGCATTTAAGGCTACAGTTTAAACGCAATAATTCGACAGTATCGGTTATGAATTTCTTTACCTCGCAACAGGAATTTCCTTATAAAGTAGGAGATGTACTTGACCTTGCGGTTACGCTCGATATAAACGAATTTAACGGTCAACGCAATGTTTCCATTATATTAAAGGAAATAAAACCGTCAGTGCTTGATACCAAAGACTTCTTGCAAAGTCAGAGGAACTACGAAGATTTTAAACTCGGTTTAAATCTTACAAATGCGCAAATAACCGATCTTTTGCCTACTCGTGAAGATTTTGCAATACTATATGTATTCTTAAGAAAATCGGGAGGCTATGCTTATCCTATCGAAACGCTTGTACATAAACTTGATTATAAATTGTCTATCGGAAAAATCAGGATTATTCTTGACGCAATGAGCGAACTGTCGCTTATTGAGGTGATTGAAGGAATAAACAGCGCACAAATCAGAGTTTCCGAAGTGTCGCAAAAGGTTGATCTTAATTCAGCCGATACGGTTATAAAATTGAGGGGGATGCAGTAATGAGTAAATATTCAGGAATAGCACATTATCAGGATTTCAACGAGCTTGTAAAGTTGCTTGGCCAGTCAAACAGTACATATGATATTGACAAAATTACAAAAGCATACAAGTTTGCCGAAAAGGCTCATGGCGACCAAAGAAGAGTGTCGGGCATTCCTTATATTCTGCACCCGACTTCCGTTGCCTGTATTCTTGCCGAACTCGGTATGGATACAGACGCAATCTGCGCCGCACTTCTTCACGATGTTGTTGAGGATACTCCTACAACGCTTGAGGAAGTTGAAAAACTTTTCGGTGCGGATGTTGCAAGGCTGATTGACGGTGTTACCAAGATTTCAAAAATCGCTTTTTCTTCAAGAGAGCAAAGACAGGCAGAAAACATCAGAAAAATGCTTATTGCAATGGCAAACGACATCAGAGTAATTATTATTAAACTTGCCGACCGTTTGCATAATATGCGTACAATAAGCTGTATGCCTGAGCAGAGCAGAAGAGATAAGGCTCACGAAAATATGCAGGTATATGCTCCTATTGCTCACCGCCTCGGTATCAAAACCATAAAAGACGAGCTTGAGGATTTGTCTTTGCAGTACCTTGACCCGATTGGTTACAAGGAGATTGAAGATGCTATCAGCCTTTCGGAAAACGACCGTGACAAGTTTATTGAATCTATAAAAAATCAAATTCTTGAAAAAACAAATAATATAATAAAAAATGTTTACATAAGCGGCAGAGTAAAGAGTGTTTACAGTATTTACCGCAAAACATTTATGCAGGGCAAAACGATTGACCAAATTTTTGATGTCTTTGCAGTGCGTGTAATTGTAGATACCGTATCGGATTGTTATAATGTACTCGGCGTAGTTCACGATATTTTTAAACCTATTCCGAACCGTTTTAAAGATTATATTTCTATGCCTAAGCCGAATATGTATCAGTCATTGCACACAACCGTACTTGACAAGAGAGCCATTCCTTTTGAAGTTCAGATAAGAACATGGGAAATGCACTACACCGCCGAATACGGTATCGCAGCGCACTGGAAGTATAAACTCGGTATGGGTGCGGGCGGAAAAGGCGAAAGTACCCGCCTTGCCGAAAACATCGAGAAAGTCAAAAATATGATTCTCGATCAGCTTGAAGCCGAAGATGTAACGGATATTGCAAAGAATATCAGAAATGACTTTGAAGAAAACGATGTTTATGTATTTACACCGAAGGGCGATGTAATGGTTATACCGAACGGTTCAACCCCTATTGACCTCGCCTATATTATTCACACACAGGTAGGACACCGAATGGTCGGCGCTAAAGTAAACGGAAAAATCGTGCCGATTGACTATAAATTAAAAACGGGTGAAATCTGCGAGATTATTACTCAAAAAGAAGAGCATCCTAATAAAGCATGGATAGATATTTGTAAGACTGCTTCTGCAAAGTCAAAAATTCGTCAGTGGTATAAGCACGAAAAGCGTGACGAAAACATTGCCGAAGGTAAGCAGATGCTTGAAAAAGAATTTAAGCGCAACGGCATTAATCTTTCTGATGAAGAGTTTGTTG
>ERZ779802.621-NODE-621-length-12983-cov-3.308400_pt1 | contig 12983 bp, 9 predicted proteins | sample MGYA00511252_ERZ779802 | MGnify/ENA primary metagenome ERZ779802 (study PRJEB29588, sample SAMEA2153887) | human gut metagenome | biome: human gut; feature: human-associated habitat; material: faeces | place: Denmark | collected 2008/2010 ... | reverse complement strand
CACGGTCACCAAGGATGCGGATGCAATCATTAAGATAGTGATTAACGGTAAGTGATTAGTGATTAGTATGCTGTGCTATTATGCTGCACAGTTTCCAATCACTAATCACTCACCACTAATCACTATTTCCCCGTCATTATCTCCAGCACCAATTTATCCGTCTCATTCATTCCTTTCGACCCTATCTTGGTCAGATTACGGATACTTTGATCCACGTCTTCATCAATAATACCTTCTACAGAAGTTACACAACGGTTTTCCATAGCCATGATGGCAGAAAGAACAGCGGTAGATACACCTGTTGTTACTTTCAACGCACAGCTGGGCTTCGCACCGTCACAAATCATACCCGTAAGGTTGGCTATCATATTCTGAACGGCATAAGCCACCTGATCGTAAGTTCCTCCCATCAACCAGGTAATACCACAACTGGAACCTGTAGCAGCAACCACACAGCCGCATAAAGCAGACAAACGTCCCAAACTTTGTTTAATATAGATTACTGTCAGATGACTCAACATCAGAGCACGTATCAGTTCTTCTTCTGATTTATCATTTTCTTCAGCGAAGACGAGGACAGGCAAAGTGGCAGATATACCTTGATTTCCACTACCGGAATTGCTCATTACCGGAATCATAGCCCCTGCCATACGAGCATCACAGGCACCTGATGTATAAGACAAGATATGTGAGAAGACACTATCTCCCATCACTTTATGTTCATAAGTGCCACGCAACATCTTACCTAGGCCATGGCCATAATTGCCTTCAAAAGAACGTTCGGCAGCCGCCTTATTCAAACGGGCTGTTTCCAGAATAAAACTGATCTCATCCAGTGGAGTATTCAGAGCAAAGTCATAAACTTTACGTAAAGTCAGTTCCAGGCATTCTTCTTCTTTTTCACAGCTTGCCGTATGTTGTTTCTGAAATAGAACTTCTCCGTTACGTTCTATATATATAAAGGTGGTGTGTCCTCCGGCAATCACAGCTGTTGCTTTATCATCTCCGGCCTCACAGCATACTTCAATATATAATTTCTCTTCAATATTCTCTTTCAACGAAATATGAATGCGCTTTTCCTCAATGAAACGTTTCCCCTCTTCCACTACATCAGGCGTACTGTCTTTCAACACTTCCAACTGATATTCCGATTTTCCGATCAACGCCCCCAGCGCAATAGCAATGGGCAGGCCAATCATTCCGGTACCCGGAATGCCTACTCCCATAGCGTTTTTCAGAATATTAGCACTTAGCAACACATTTATTTTTTCCGGCTTTGTCCCCAGTGTTTCTGTTGCTTTAGCTACGCACAATGCCACAGCAATGGGCTCTGTACACCCAATAGCCGGCACCACTTCCTGATGTATCAGGTCGATTATCCGTTTTCTCTCCGTTTCCGTTATCATTATTTCACTGATTTTAATGGACACAAATTTAGAAAAAATGTTTTTAATACGTGCGCAAAGTCTTCTATTTCAAAAAAGAAACTTAACTTTGCGCCCGAGTTTTACATTATTAATAACCAAAAACTGAATTAAATGAAGATTAAAACGCTAACCTCGTGTTTCTTTTTGGCATTTGCCATATCTTCTTGTATACAAGACGAAGCGCTTAATTCTGAAGCGGCCATTGATGGTTGTACAGGTGCAGATGTGCAGCTGGCCAATATCAATGCAAATGAGAAAACAGTTGATGTATATGTGAATAAAGGTGCAGACCTCACTAAACAAGAACTAAAATTCACTATACCAGAAGGAGCCATTATCCGTCCTAACCAACCATTAAGCGGTGACATTGGTATAATATACGACTTTAGTGAGGGCACACGTGAATTTACTGTGACTTCTGAAGACGGCATATACAAAGCAGTATATACAATAAATATTAAACTCACCGAATTGCCTACTTCTTACCATTTTGAAAGATTGTTAGTAGCCAATAATACTCCTTACCATATTCTTTATGAATTTGCTCCAAGTACTTCAGAAGGTATATCAAAAGTATTGCAATGGTCAAGTGGAAACCCAGGCTTTGCATTGACAGGTATGGCCAAAAATCCCTTAGATTATCCAACTGTAGAGGTAGGCAATGGATACAATGGTAATTGCGCTAAACTGGAAACAAGAGATACAGGTAGTTTCGGTGCAATGGTAAAAATGTATATTGCTGCTGGGAATTTGTTCATAGGTAATTTTGATGTAAGCAAAGCATTAGCAGGGCAAGAAGGTGCCCTTCAGGCAACTACCTTTGGTTTCCAATTTTACAAAAAGCCTAAAGCACTAAAAGGATATTATAAGTATAAAGCAGGCTCTGTATATACAGAACCAGAAAAAGATAGCAAAGGAAATATAATAGGCCAAATAACTGTTCCAAACAAAAAAGATAGATTTAATATCTATGCCATTATGTACGAAGCTGACGATAATTCATTCATGTTGGATGGAACCAATTCCAGAACTTCAGAAAAACTGGTATATATGGCAGAAATAAAAGAAGAGGATGCTCTGGAAACAGACCAGTGGACTGAGTTTAATTTGCCATTTGAATCTCAAAATGGTAAAACAATAGATCCCCAAAAGCTACGGAATGGAAAATATAAATTAGGCATCATATTTTCTTCGAGTATAGATGGTGACTTCTTTAAAGGTGCCGTAGGCAGTACACTTTATATAGATGAAGTAGAGTTGGTATGTGAAGAAGATTAAAAAAAAGAAATGATTATGAAGAAATATAGCATTATTATTGCGTTATTATTGATTGTAATTGGAGGGAATCCTGCCAAAGCACAGCAAGACAGAACCCAAAGTATTATCCATTCTTCCCTACATGGTTGGGAATACGCTTTAAAAGCAGGATTCAGTATCGGTGGTACCGCCCCCTTACCTTTACCTGAAGAAATACGTAAAATAGACAGTTATGTGCCCAGTATGGCGATCTCCATTGAGGGAAATGCAACCAAGTGGTTGGATGAAAAGAAAATTTGGGGATTAACTTTGGGACTACGCTTGGAAACTAAAAATATGACAACTGAGGCTACCGTTAAGAATTATGGTATGAAGATTATTAATACGACTGGTGGCGAATTAGAGGGGCTATGGACTGGTGGCGTCAAAACAAAAGTGAAGAACTCTTATCTTACAATTCCAATTCTTGCCAACTATAAGATTAGTAGCCGTTGGAAACTCGTAGCAGGTCCTTATTTCTCTTATCTATTGGAAGGAGACTTTTCTGGTCATGTTTACGAAGGGCACCTTCGCACTCCCGATCAAACCGGTTCTCGCGTAGACTTTAGCGGTGAAAGCATTGCTACTTACGACTTTACAGATAATCTCCGTAAATTCCAATGGGGAATACAATTCGGTGGTGAATGGCGTGCTTTCAAACATCTGAATGTTTATGCAGATCTGACTTGGGGATTGAATGATATCTTCAAGAAAAACTTTGATACAATTTCTTTTGCTATGTATCCTATTTATTTAAATATAGGGTTTGGATATTCTTTCTAAAATTAACTGATTAAATCAGTAGGTCAAGAAGCAACTGTTTTCTTGGCCTATTTTTGTATACTCTTTACTAAATTAAACAATGAGATTTAGTTCTCAGCTTCTCTATATACATAAAACCTTGCTTCATACACACTTTACCACCCATTATTAAGGTCCTTATTTATCAATCATACCAAAACGCAATGTTAGAAAGATGTTTTTTTTCTTGTTTTATAATACAGACATTTATGGCAACAAAATATTCTGTAGCACTCATTACAAAATATCCTTTTCTTAATTGTAAGATAGAAAAGCGACATAAACCCTTAATATAGATTTATGTCGCTCATTTTTCAGATAAAGATTAAAAAGGTTATATTCACCTTTCTATTTTAACCATTAACTATTATTCCACTATTAATTCAAGATCATCTACTATTAAAGTACTGCCTGGAGCCCCCCAGAACTTATCACCATCCTTACTAGAAGAACAAGATATTGATAAACGATATTTTTGCTGTGGATCAAAATTCTTTTTATACTCAAATTGAAGTTCAAACTCTTTCCAATCAGCTTGTGCTCCACCTGATAAAGTAGCAATAGCAACAACACGACTAGATTCAGTAATATTATTATCATTATCATTAGGCACACCAGTCAAACAGTCACTCCAATTTTCCAGATCATATTCTTCTGTTGTATAGAGAACAGCATTAATAGCAAACTGGTCTGTTTTTGTTTCATCCAAAGTAGAATTATGGCAATTCTGCATATAAGGTGCTTCACATACGTAAAACTCTTCCCCTGGAGTATACTTATACCAACCTTTCAAAGTTATAGGCTTATTGGAATAAGGAAGACCAAATTTCGTACTATTCAACGTATTTCCTGTATCTGTTATAAATTTACCTAAAAACAAAGTGCCAGTAGTTACTTTAGGAGCCTTAGCCAACCACAAATCCCTGCCTTTTGTATCAATAGATTTAATCAATGCAGCTTTTTCCCCAGAATGAGCGTCATCAGTTTCCATAACAACATAACTATCAGCTAAACCAAAAGCTTTTAAGAAGTGAGCCCCCGTATTACTACTTGCCCATCCAACCGGTTCATAAAAAGTCATTTCAGGTTTCTGACCTTCCACACCAGCTACCCAATTTTCAAAACTATAAATTTGTCCTTTTGCAGAAATAGAAACAGTGTATTCAACAGTTTTTCCATCTTCAGCAGTTACCGCATAAGTTACAACTTTACCACCCGAAAAATCCTGTGCAACACCACTCGCTGGTATAACAGTAGCCTTTTCAGAAATCGTCACCACTGGCTTTAAAGCTTTTAGATCATCATCAGTAGCTGTATCACTTACTTTAAAGCTAATAGCACGAGTTGCTTCATCTATTACAGGCTGTTCGGTCACAAATTCACTATCAATCGTGAACGCTGTAATCTTTGCTTCTGAACTTTCAGACCCTGCTAATTTAGTACCTTTATATACAACCTTAACTTCCTGTCCTAATTGTAATACATCAATATCCAAATTAACTTCTGCCTTTCCATTATTGATTGTGCCAGCTACATCTACGTTACACTTGCCAACGCCACTTAAATTCAGTTCTTGACTACCTGTAAATGTATAAGAAGTACCATTTTGCTTCAAAACACATTTTTCCAATTTGATAGTTCCAAAATTAGTCCCCATTAGACTGAAATCTTTCAATTCCAAACTAATGGAATTACCCGAAACTTTCGCAATTGTAATGTTCTTAGGCATCCCTGTTGCTACAGAAGTTCCAGCTAATTCAATATCTAAAGTACCTTTATATGTACCTGCTATTTCCTCTTCAATTGGATAAACCGGATCATCATCATCACTACAAGAAGTGAACAAACTCATTGAACAGATCAATGCAAACAAATAAAACAAATTCTTTTTCATATACGTTGTTGTTTAGTTAATAAAAACCTTCTTTTCAAAGGCAATTATGTTCTTTTTTATATCACAGCATTTCAAGGATGCAAAGAAACAGACTTAAATTCATATACAAAAGGTCAAGAAGTAGTTAATAATGGTCTTTTTTTAATATATTTAGTCAACAATTCCAAGCATATCCATAAAAAATATAGGAGACAAGTTATAACTATATCCTCAATCAAGGCTATAAAATGACCAAACGAACAACAAAGAAAAAAGGAAGTTGTTCAAATTACATTTATTCTTACCTAAAGCAATATGGCTTTTGAAAGCTCTCCAATAAAAAAACCGTATCCAAAACAACACAGCTTTTTCCGCTATCAACTAATAACTTATTGCACCGTTGCCCTTATTACTTTCAGCGAAATTTTCAGCTCATCTGTTTTCGTCAACAAATTGGAAAAATCATTCAAAATAGGTTTCACCATTGCCAACATCTCATCATCAGACGGAAGTAAATTCGCTATTATCGGCATTAATGGGGCCAATTTCAAAATTAAACTCTTATCAATAAAAAACACAGCACTATTGCTATCGGCGCCTATATTATAATTAACAGGAATGCCATTTGCAATCATAGCAGTTAAGTCTTCTGAGAGACCACCCAAAATACCAGTTACAACAGACGGATCTATAGAAGCACCACTACCACTTATTTTTTCTATTATACCGGATAAATTTAGCATCAGCAGCACTTGATTGTTCCCAGACAGCTTATAAGAAACCAGTCCATTTGCGCTCTGATTTACGCCATTAACTGTGGCTGTTAAACTCCCTCCCTTTAAAATGAAATCAGTAAGTACAGGAGCTAAGTAGCCATTAGCAAAGCCTTCTATAGTAGGAGCAATATCCGCAACAGGCAGAGGAACCCCAAAACCAATATCAATAGTAGCATTCCCCGTCCAAATAAGTTCTAAAGGACCAGATACATAAGAGTCATCATCAGTTACGATAGGAGATAAATTCCATTTACCTTCAACAGGAGCCAAGGCTTCATCATCATCACCACAAGAGGTAAACAAGCTCATAGAGCACAGTAGAGTAAACAAATAAAATAAATTCTTCATATTATTCTTCTTTAATTAATAATAGCTCCCCAAAAGGATAGTCATGTTTCTTTTAAATTTAATAAGATTTGAGAGTGCAAAATAACAATTTTTTAAAATATTAGGCAAGGTCTATTCTAAAACTGCGCTGTTCTTTTTTTAAGTATTCAAGATTTAATTAAGATCTTTCAGTCTACCTGTGAGTGGAGATAGACACTTGCGGCTGCGAAGGCTAACACTTGCGGGTCTGTTGGTTAACGCTTACACAAGTGTGAGCTTTCGCAGCCGCAAGTGTTTTTTAATAGAAAACCGACCCAAACGGGACAGCCCACACGGCTATTTATTTCCCAACATGAAACTATTAGTTTCTCGGCGTGAAACAAGTTGTTTCATTACTTGAAACTGTTAGTTTCACGCCGAGAAACCAAGAGTTTCATGCCTTGAAACAAATCGTTTGATCAGGGAAAAAAACATCTCATTCCATAAAAAAACAATATTTCTTTCTTTTCATGAGAAAAAATCCATAACTATTTGTTATCTTTAGGCATCCAAAAGCTTTCATTCAAAGGATTTGGCATGAATAAACCTTATACATAAACCATTAAAGCAAAAGATTATGTTCAACTCATTCGGCAACATTCTCCGCCTTACCAGCTTTGGGGAGTCACATGGTAAAGGCATCGGAGGCGTCATTGATGGATTTCCCGCTGGTATCCGCATTGACATGGATTTCGTGCAAGCGGAACTGAATCGTCGCCGTCCCGGGCAATCCCTCATCACAACGGCACGGAAGGAAGGTGATAAAGTAGAATTCCTTTCAGGTATCTTCGAAGGTAAATCGACAGGATGTCCCATAGGATTCATAGTATGGAACGAAAATCAACATTCCAGTGATTATGATAATATGAAGGAAGTGTACCGCCCCTCGCATGCGGATTATACATATAAGGTGAAATACGGCATTCGCGACTATCGTGGCGGCGGACGTTCATCGGCACGCGAAACCATTTCACGCGTAGTGGCAGGTGCGCTTGCCAAACAAGCACTCCGTCAACTGGGCGTACGCATTACGGCATATACCTCACAGGTAGGCCCCATCCGTCTGGAAGAAAATTATACCGCTTATGACCTTGATCTTATAGATACCAATCCTGTACGTTGTCCGGACCCTGTAAAGGCGAAGGAAATGGAAGAACTGATTTTCAAGATCAAGGGAGAAGGTGACACTATCGGAGGTGTAGTGACGTGTGTCATCAAAGGATGTCCTATCGGACTGGGACAACCGGTATTCGGCAAATTACACGCTTCGCTTGCCTCGGCCATGCTCAGTATCAATGCTGCCAAAGCATTCGAATACGGCGACGGATTTAAAGGCCTGAAGCAAAAAGGTTCGGAACAAAATGACGTATTCTTCAATAACTGCGGACGTATTGAAACGAAAACCAATCACTCCGGCGGTATTCAAGGCGGCATCAGCAACGGACAGGATATCTTCTTCCGCGTTGCATTCAAGCCTGTAGCCACCGTGCTTATGGAGCAACATACGGTCAACATAGATGGGATAGACACCACACTGAAAGCCCGCGGTCGCCATGACCCATGCGTATTGCCACGTGCAGTACCCATCGTAGAGGCAATGGCTGCCATGACCATACTTGATTTTTATCTTATTGACCGTACTACACAATTATAGAAGTGGTAGGGTGTTAAAGTAATTCACCTTATTATATATATTTATGAACGAAATACAGAAATACATTTCAAAGAATGAATCCAAGATGCTGGAAGACCTGTTCAGCCTCATCCGTATACCAAGTATCAGTGCAAAACCGGAACACCATGATGATATGCTGGCCTGTGCAGAGCGTTGGGCACAACTTCTGATTGAAGCCGGTGCAGACGAAGCATTGGTGATGCCCTCAAAAGGCAATCCGATTGTTTTCGGACAGAAGACAGTAGATCCTACAGCAAAAACAGTTTTGATATATGCGCATTACGACGTGATGCCCGCAGAGCCGTTAGAACTGTGGAAAAGTGAACCTTTTGAACCGGAAATACGTGATGAACACATCTGGGCACGCGGTGCGGATGATGACAAAGGGCAAGCATTCATCCAAGTGAAAGCTTTCGAATACCTTGTGAAGTACGGTCTGTTGAAGAACAATGTCAAGTTCATTTTCGAGGGTGAAGAAGAAATAGGCTCACCCAGTCTGGAATCTTTCTGTGAAGATCATAAAGAACTATTAAAAGCCGATGTCATTCTCGTATCGGACACCAGTATGCTGGGGGCGGACTTGCCCTCACTCACTACAGGACTCCGCGGACTGGCATACTGGAAAATAGAAGTAACCGGACCTAACCGCGACCTGCATTCAGGACATTTCGGCGGCGCTGTTGCCAATCCTATCAACGTACTATGCGGCATGATTGCCAAAGTGGTAGATGCGGATGGACGTATCACGGTACCCGGTTTCTACGATGACGTAGAAGAAGTGCCGCAGGCAGAACGTGATATGATTGCACACATTCCGTTTAATGAAGAAAAGTACAAAAACGCTATTGGCGTAAAAGAACTGTTCGGAGAAAAAGGTTACAGTACGCTGGAGCGTAACAGTTGTCGCCCTTCATTCGACGTTTGCGGCATCTGGGGTGGATATACCGGTGAAGGTTCTAAAACAGTACTTCCATCCAAAGCTACAGCAAAAGTATCCTGCCGTCTGGTTCCGCATCAGGACCACCACAAGATTTCGCAAGTGTTTGCCGATTATATTCGGAGTATTGCTCCGGATACGGTACAAGTGAAGGTAACACCGATGCACGGAGGACAAGGTTATGTATGTCCTATCAGCCTGCCTGCCTATCAGGCCGCTGAGAAAGGTTTTGAAAAAGCATTCGGAAAAAAGCCACTGGCTGTGCGACGCGGAGGAAGTATCCCTATCATTTCAACGTTCGAACAGGTGCTTGGCATTAAGACAGTGCTCATGGGGTTTGGATTAGAATCAAATGCCATCCACTCACCCAACGAAAACTTCCCGCTCGATATTTTCAGAAAAGGAATTGAAGCGGTGGTGGAATTTCATATTAGCTTGTAACTCGTAGCTGTAACTCATTGATACGTCGTCCTCAACACCTTGAACTCTGTACGACGGTTAATCGCATTACAAATCTCCTGCTGTTCCGGTGGGAGATTTTTTATAAACTCTTCTGTCAACACATCTCCCTCTTTCAGGAAAGGTGCTGATTTCAGCGTAAACTTGGTCACAGTTTTAGGTTGCTGTTCACCATATCCTTTCGGTGTAAGACGTTCCGGATCAATCCCTCCCTTAATAAGATAGCGTACAACAGACTCTGCACGGCGTTGCGAAAGACGAAGATTATAATCATCATTTCCTTTATAATCGCAATGCGCAGACAGTTCAATAGTAACATTTGGATTGTCATTCAACAACTCTATCAGTTCATCTAGAGCCACTGTAGATTCTGATGTCAGATCAGCCTTATCAAACTCATAAAAAATATTCTCTATCAGTACAGGGCGGGTAATGGAAGATAGCGGAAACTCAAGTTCATAGAGGCGATCCTCATTAATATTTTCCGTTGCCATTTCTTCTTTGTCATTCAAATAACCACGGCAGGAAGCCAGCAGGGCATAACGGCATCCCGGTGCGAGCTCTTGAGTGAAAGTACCGTCTTTCTTCACGTTTATCTTTAAATAAGTACCGTCATCCCCCACCAACGTGACAAGCGCATCAGAGAGCGCATCTCCCTCCTTATCGTACACCAATCCTTTCAAGACATGATGTACCTCAGGAAACTCAAAACTATAAATATGATCCCAACCACGGGCATCTCCACGGTTAGAAGAAAAGAACCCCCGATTGGGAGCACCAGGCTCAAAAGTCATACCGAAATCGTCACCCTGTGAATTCACCGGAGACTGCATATTTTCAATACGCCATCGCCCCGTCAGGCTGTCTGTTATAGCACGGAATATATCCAGCCCTCCCATACCAGGATGTCCGGTAGAAGAGAAATACAAAGTACCATCCGGCGAAAAGGTAGGAAACATCTCATCAGCAGAGGTGTTTATTTCAGGTCCCAGATTGTCGACATAACCGAAACCGTCGCGGGTTATGTTGATACGCCACAAGTCCAACCCTCCCTGCCCACCGGGCATATCAGATACAAAATAAAGATAATCACCCGCAGGAGACAACACCGGATGAGCAACAGAAGAAAGCGTATCATTCAGAATTGCACATTTCTGAGGAGCTCCCCACTCTGCTCCGGCACGCTGAGAAACATAAATCTCGGCATAAGCTGGTGCATTGGGCAAGGTCCGGCAGCGAGTAAAATACATTGTTTTACCATCCGACGAAAAAGAGCAGGCACCCTCTTCAAACTCACTATTCACTTCCGAAGCAAGCGGTTCAGGCTTCTGCCATTGTTTCTTTTCATTCCGTTTAGAATGAAATATATCAGCACTCTTCATCCCGGTAATACCGTTCAGGTCAGTACCTTTCGCTTCATTACGGGTAGAGGTGAAATACAAGATATCGGGATCATCTCCCGCATACATAGGAGAGTAATCGCTACGGCGGGAAACAAGAATAGGCACCCGTTTTACAATATACCGGGTAGGCTTCTTTTTCCATTCCTGCGCCAGACGACAAGAGGTGAGTCCGATTTGTGTCAGAGAGTCTTTACGTTCTTTCCCGGCAGGCAAGGTCTGTGCGTAAGCAAGGTAATTCTCATAATAAGGTATAGCCGCTGCATACTCACCATTCTTACGGAGCATTTCCGCCAGATAAAAATGAGAGAGAGTATCCGGATAACGATAACGGACAGCATTCATATAAGCGCCTTTAGCCTTCAATGTATAATTGATGCGACGGTAACAATCGCCTTGTTTATAGGCCAGTACGCCCCGTTGCGAACGATCTTTCGGAGAAGTACGGGTATAGGCGGTTTTATAATGACGGGCAGCATCAAAGTATTCACCACGAGCATAGCTTTGCTCTGCATGGCGCAAACTCCGTCCCACTCCACAGGAAGTGAGAAGTAAACCGACAGAAAGAAAAAAGAAAAGAAAACGCCTATATAATCTCATGCTCCATTACTTTTCATAGCTCATTCTAATAAACTGAAAAATCGGCAGATTATTGTATCTTTCATTCCGAACCAAACGCCTGACGAAACGTACATCCGTTCTTCCATTCAGAGCAACCATAAGCGGTTTTACCTTTAATAACGGTTCCTTTGCCGCACAACGGACAAACTTGTCCCTCAACAGAATCTGTTTGGGCAGAACCTGTTTGAGTTGCATCTGTCTGAATATTCCCTGTCTGCGAAGCACCATCAACCGGTGTGACAGGTTTAGCTTCAGTAGCCTTTTTCCGCGGTTTACTCTGACGCTTAGGCTTCGAAGCATCTTTTTCTTTAGCAGCTTTCCCGCTCTTACCGTCGGCAGTCGCTTCCTGCACAGCCTGTACAATTGTAATATGCCGGTTACTGTTATCCGAAAGCACGCTCATCACAACTTCAGAAACCATCTGTTTCAGTTCCTCAAGAAATTGTGCAGCATTATATGTTTTCTTTTCAATCTCCCGGAGCTTCTTTTCCCAGATTCCCGTCAGTTCGGCAGACTTCAGCAGTTCTTCATGGATAATCTGAATAAGTTCGACGCCTGTAGGTGTAGCAATCAGGTTTTTCTTTTCCTTGCGGATATAATTGCGCTTGAACAAAGTCTCAATAATTGCCGCACGCGTAGACGGCCTGCCGATACCATTCTCTTTCAGGGCATCCCGCAATTCATCGTTATCCACCAGTTTACCTGCGGTTTCCATGGCACGCAACAAGGTAGCCTCTGTATAAGGACGAGGCGGCTGCGTCCACTTCTCATATAAATCAGGCACATGGGGTCCGCTTTCACCTTTCACAAAAGCAGGTAATACATTCTCTTCCTCTCCCGGGTCTTTTTCTTCTTGCGACTGTGCCCCCGGAGTTCCGAATATAACTCTCCATCCCGGTTCCAGAATCTGCTTACCGGTAGTCTTGAATTCAATCTCTTCAACTACCCCCAACACCGTAGTAGTGGCAAACTTACAATCCGGATAAAACACTGCAATAAAACGACGCGCTATCAGATCGAAAACGCGACGTTCCATATCCGTCAGGTTCTGCGGATATTGCCCTGTAGGGATAATAGCATGGTGATCCGTTACCTTTGAATTATCAAAAACTTTTTTGGATTTCAGCAAAGTAGTGCCATCCAAAGATGTCGTAAACGTAGCGTAGTCACGCAGTCCTTTCAGAATGCCCGGACATTTCGGGTAGATATCATCACTTAGGTAAGTGGTATCTACACGCGGGTAGGTAGCCACCTTCTTCTCATATAATGACTGAATAATTTTCAGAGTTTCATCAGCAGAATAAGCAAACTTCTTATTACATTCCACCTGTAGGGAAGTCAAATCAAAAAGA
>ERZ779802.609-NODE-609-length-13146-cov-3.082041_pt1 | contig 13146 bp, 6 predicted proteins | sample MGYA00511252_ERZ779802 | MGnify/ENA primary metagenome ERZ779802 (study PRJEB29588, sample SAMEA2153887) | human gut metagenome | biome: human gut; feature: human-associated habitat; material: faeces | place: Denmark | collected 2008/2010 ... | reverse complement strand
TGATCCCCGTGGCCGGCGCCCTCGCTGGCCTCGCCTCGGGTGTGGCCGTGACGAAGTCCACAGGCTCGCCGGGCGAGGCACCGGACATCATCATCCGCGGCGCAGCCTCCGTCAACGGCATGGCGCCCCTCTATATCGTGGACGGCGTCAAGCAGTCGACGGGCTTCGACTTCAACACCCGCGACATCGAGAGCATCGAGGTCCTGAAGGACGCGGGCTCGTGCGCCATCTACGGTGCCGAAGCCGCGGGCGGGGTAATCCTCGTGACCACAAAGCGCGGCACCCGGAACAAGCCGACACTGAACATCACCGCCCGCTACGGCATCCGCAAAATCTCCAACCACATCAAGCTGATGAACCGCGACCAGTTCATCGCGGCAAAGGCGCTCGTGGGCGTCGACATCCTCGGGAGCGAAGGCGTGGAGAACGCCTCGGAACTGCCCGACGTGGACTGGATGGACGTGATGTACGACACCGGACACGAACAGGAATACGGCCTCGCGCTCTCGGGAGGGACCGAAAAACTAAAGTACTACCTCTCGGGAGGCTTCTATGAGGAAAAGGGCACATACCTCGACTCGTCGGCCAAGCGTTTCTCGCTCCGCACCAACGTGGACTACAACATCTCGCGGATATTCACCGTGGGCTCGAGCATCTACGGGTCAGTCCTCGACACAAATCCAACGAAAGTCTATTCCGAATACACGAACTGCCTGCCGTTCCGCACGGTGCCGACCATGGCGCCCGTGGACGAGGACGGCAACTACAGCCAGACGCCCTTCTACCTCAACGGTCCGAACCTCTACGGCAACGAGATGACCTACCACTACAAGGGGAAGAACTACGGACTCAACGCTCTGGTGTACCTCGACGCCAGAATCTTCCCATGGCTGGTGTTCCACGTCAACGGCGCCGGCAAGTTCTCCTCGTTCAACTCGAGGACCTTCCAGGAAGAATTCAATTTCCGCGCGGTGTTGGGCGACGCATGGTTCGAGTCGGCCGCCGGGACCTCCCAGGAGCTTACCTACAACGCCACTCTGACCTTCGACCGCACTTTCGCGGGGAAATGGGGCGTGAAGGCTATGATCGGCACCGAAGCCACGGCCTACAACGGCTACTCCAACTGGATTCACGCCATCGACTTCCCGGTGGACAAGGTCAACTCCGTCGACCTCTCGTCCAACCCCTCGAAGGAGGCCCGGGACTATCCGTCGAAGAGCCGCGCGCTGAGCTTCTTCGGGCGCGTGAACCTGAGCTATGATTCGCGCTACTACCTGACGGCCAACATCCGGCGCGACGGCTCGGACCGCTTCGGACGGAACAACCGCTGGGGCACATTTCCGTCGGTCAACGCCATGTGGCGCATCGGACAGGAAAAATTTGTCAGGGAGAACCTCGAATGGCTCACGGACGCCAAAATCCGCGGGTCGTGGGGCAAGCTCGGCAACGACGGCATTCCCCAGTTCCTCTACACGCGCTCCTATGTCGGCGACCAGATCATCTACAACTTCGGAGGCAACAACGAAGTGAGCGGCTGGGCCAACTTCAAGGTGCCCAATCAGGACATCAAATGGGAAGAGGTGCGACAGGGCGACTTCGGCATCGACCTGAGCATGTTCAACAACCGGATGACCGTCACCTACGACTACTACAACCGCCAGACGCACGACATGCTCTACTGGAAGGTCGTTCCCTACGCCTCGGGCATCAACTACTACCACGAGGGCGCCATGAACACGATGCCCATCAACATCGGGCGCGTCAGCAACATCGGCCATGAAATCTCGATAGGATGGCAACAGGGCGTGGGCGACTTCCACTACAACGTGGGCTTCAACGCCTCCTTCAACCGCAACAAGGTAAAGGAACTCGGCACCGAAGGCGCCGCTCCCCTCGTATCGCCCGACGGCATCAACCGCACGGAGAACGGCCGCTCGATGTCGGAATTCTACGGCTACCGCGCCATCGGCATCTTCACGAGCCAGGAACAGCTCGACGAATACAACGCCCGCGCCGCCGAGCAGGGCAAGCCCTGGTACTGGAGGCAGAACACGGGCGTCGGCGACCTCATCTTCGACGATCACGGACAAGGCTACGTCGACGAGAACTGCAAGGAATACATCGGCAACCCCTGGCCGAAGATGACCTACGGCATCAACCTCTCGGCGCAGTGGCGGGGCATCGACCTGAGCATGCTGCTTCAGGGGGCCGCGGGCTTCGACGTCTACAACGCCGTGAAACGCCACACGCAGACCTTCGCCTCCGACGGCAACACGACCATGGACATCTACAGCTGCTCCTTCTTCGGCGACAACGGTCTGACGGACCAGCCCCGCTGCGGCATGTTCAACGACAGCGGCTCATGGGTGGGCGACCCCTCGGGAAACTACGGCACCGTGTCGAGCTTCAACATCGAGAAAGGCGACTACCTCAAGTGCAAGAACCTCGTCGTAGGCTACACCCTTCCGCGAAAATGGACCTCGAAGGCATACATGAGCAAGGTAAGAGTCTATTTCTCGGCCTCCAATCTCTTCACCATCACGGGCTACAAGGGCATCGACCCCGAAATCGCGGGAACCTCGACCCAGAACTCCAACCAGGCGGGCACATCCATGACGGCCCGCGGCGTGGACACCTACAACCGCTATCTGCCCTCGCGCCTATACTCCTTCGGACTTGACATCACCTTCTAAGACACCGCACAATAGAAATGAAACACCATATCTACAAAGGGCTCGCCGCCATGCTCGTCGCCGCCGCCGGAACGGTGTGCGGTGGGTGCTCCGACTATCTCGAAGTCGAGGACGAGAGCTCCGTCAACGAGTCCAACTTCCCCTCCAACCTCGAGCACGTTGACCTTCTGCTTAACTCGGCCTACGCCGGGAGCCACAGCCTCGGGCTCTACGCCCACCTGTGGTACCCCGAGATTGTCTACCTGCTCGACAAGACCCACGACATCTTCGGCAACTACGACCAGCGCTCCGAATTCCTGACAAACAACGCCACGCCCTCGAACGCCAAGCTCGAGAAGGCCTATGCCGACATCATGTGCTGGATACAGTACGCCAACACGGCCAACGACGCCTGCGAGGCTTACCGGCCCAATGCCGCGGAGGCCGAAATCCCGACGCTCGACTATCTGCAGGGGCAGGCACTCTTCAACCGCGCCCTGGCCTATTGGCACGCGCAGATATTCTTCGAGCTCGAGAGCAAGGAGGACGGCCTCGGCTTCCCCGTAATCCGCGTGTCGCCCTCGGACATCTCGCAGATGGAGCCTGCAAGGGCCACAGTGCGGGAGACCTGGGACTACGTCATCGAGACTCTCGAAGAAGCCTCGCGGCTGCTTCAGGGCCACAACGAGGACAAGACCCGCGCCACATACTGGGGCGCCCGCGGACTTCTCGCCAAGGTGCTGATGCAGGCCCGGAGACCTCAGGAAGCCCTTCCCGTGCTCAAGGACATCACCGAGCACTCGGGCGCGACGCTCCTGCCCTACGAGGTCTACTCGGCCAGCTTCTATGCCGACGAAGCACACGAGTTCAACTCCGAGACTCTCTACGAGATAGACATGAGCGTGAACATGAAGCAGAACGGCCCCTGGGAAGGCTTCACCACCGGCTCGGGAATGCCCATGGTCATGGCTCCGTGGTTCACGGCCCTCGAGACGGCCACAAAGTTCATGGACCGCAACGGGCGCTGGAAAGGTCCCGAGCCCGGGAGCGGCGAGGCCAGCACGGAGACCAACGGCGGCTGGGGCAACAACTACGTCCACGACAGTTCCGTCCGGCGTTTCGGCTGGCCGCTGGGCAATGCCTGCCGCGTGCGCAACGAAGCCTATGACCCGAAGAAAGCCCCCTCGGTCGACAATTTCCCGTGGGTTCTCCCGGCGGACTTCAGAGCCCGCTCGCAGGCAATCCGCGACAACAAGGAGTGCGACCCGCGCCTGTTCATCTCGGCGGCGCAGCCCTGGTTCGACACAATGACGGACTCGCGCAAACGCAAGACCTGGTACGACGTCTCCTCCACCGAGGTCTCCTCAATCGGCTGGGACAAACACCTCTACTTCGCGCCGAAAAAGTTCACAAACCTCGACGGCCCCGAGGCGGCACTTAACTTCTCGAGCGGCTCGAACTACCCGATAGTGCGCCTCGCCGACATCTATCTTCTCTATGCCGAAGCTGTCGCGCCGACGGATGCGGGCGAGGCCCTGAAATACGTCAACATGGTTCACCGCCGTGCCTACGGCGCCGCGCCGGCGACGCCCTCGCCCTACGACTACCGGAGCCTGACCGACGCCACATGCGCCGCAGCCAACTTCCCCGACGACGTGCTGGCGCACGACGTCATCAAGTACGAGCGCTGGGCCGAACTCTTCGGAGAAGGCCAGTGGTGGTACGACGTGCGCCGCTACGAAATCCTCCGGAACGAGGCGGGGATATACAAGGACACCCGCTACGGCACAAACGAATACCTCGGCGAGCGCGGCTACGCCCAGCCCATACCGCTTGCTGAAATCGAACGATACACCGGCACGCTCCGCCAAAACTACAATTACTGATGGACAGACTTGCATTATTCACCCTCCTGCTCCTCGGGGCGGGAGGGGGCGCCGCCGGAGCCCTTCTGCAAGGCTGCGTCGGACAGGCCGAGGCGGCGGAGGTATGCTCCCCTTCGGGCAAAATCGTGCTCCGCGCAGGCGTGACCGACGGAGGCCGCGTATACTACACGCTGCGCCACGGCAGTTCGGCGCTCATCGACACATCCTTCGTAGGCATCACGATGAAGGAAGGTCGCGTGGGCTACCGCTCGCGGCTCCGGGACACAAAGGCCGGCGCTGATGACTACACCTGGTACCGCCCGTGGGGCGAAGAGGACAGCGTGCGCTGCAACTACCGCGAGCTGCGCCTCAGCCTTGCGGAGGACAGTTCGGCCGTGAGCCGCTACGACATAGTCTTCCGCGTGTTCGACGACGGCGTGGGCTTCCGCTACGAGATTCCCGCCCAGGAGGGACTCGACTCCGTGACCATAATGGACGAGGACTCGCGCTTCAACATCCACGAGGACGCCGTGGCGTGGAGCCAGCCCTGGGACTGGGAATATTACGAGCACCTCTACCTGCCCTCGCCTGTAAGCAGGCTCGACACCGTCTCGACGCCGCTTACAATGAAAGTGGCCGACAACCTGTATCTCTGTCTCCACGAATCCAATCTCGTGGACTATGCCGAGATGAACCTACGGACCGAACCCGGGAGCACCTGCCTCCACAGCTACCTGACGCCATGGAGCACGGGCGAAAAGGTGTTCGCGGCGCTTCCGGCGCGCACGCCGTGGCGCACTATTGCCGTGGCGGAGTCGCCGGCGGGGCTGATGCTCTCGCGCCTGACCCTCAACCTCGCCGACCCCTGCGAAATCGAGGACTGCTCGTGGATAGAGCCGGGCCGATACGTAGGAATCTGGTGGGGGATGCACATGAAGGACTGGACCTGGTGCTCCGGGCCTAAGCACGGCGCCACCACGGCCAACGCCAGGCGCTACATCGACTTCGCCGCACGGAACGGCTACTCGGGCGTGCTCGTCGAAGGCTGGAACAAAGGCTGGGACGGCGACTGGACCAAGAACGGCGACATCATCTCCTTCACGGAACCCTACCCCGACTTCGACCTCGCGGGCGTGGCCGCCTACGCCCGGGAGAAAGGCGTGCGGCTGATAGGCCACAACGAAACCGCGGGAGGGACGCGGAACTACGAGGCTCAGATGGACTCGGCCTTCGCCCTCTACCACTCCCTCGGGATGAACACCGTGAAGACCGGCTATGTCAACTATCTGCTGGACGGCAAGGAGCTTCACGGCAGCCAGTACGGCGTGCGCCACTACCGCAAGGTTGTCGAGACCGCTGCTAAGCACGGCATAATGATATGCAACCACGAGGGCGTGATGCCGACCGGCTGGGAACGCACCTACCCTAACCTTATGGCCCACGAGGACATGCGCGGACAGGAATACGACGCGTGGAGTCCCGACGGGGGAAACCCTCCGGAGCATACGTGCACTCTGCCTTTCACGCGCGGACTCGCAGGACCGATGGACTTCACGCCGGGTACCTTCGACTACAACAACACGGCCGTGCCCGGCACGCGCCCGCAGACCACCCTCGCCAAGCAGCTGGCGCTCGCCGTGGTGCTCCACAGCCCGATAGTCATGTCGAGCGACAAGGTCGAGAACTACGAGGGGCGCCCCGAACACGAATTCCTGCGCCGCTGCCCGACAAACTGGAAGCGCACGCTCGTGCCCGAGGCGAGAATCGGGGAATACGTGACCGTAGCCCGCGCAGACCGCGAGAATCCGGACAACTGGTATGTCGGGGCCATCACGGCCTCGAACCCGCGCGAGTGCGAGATAAGCCTCGATTTCCTCGACCCCGCCAGAGAGTACACCGCAAAGATATTCAGCGACAGCGAGAAGGCCGATTACCGCACGGCGCCTGGGCTCGTGGACATCACCGAGCGCGAAGTCGCCGCCGGCGAGAAGCTGAAGGTCCGTCTCGCTCCGGGCGGAGGCGCCGCGATGATCATCACCCCCCGGCCGCCATCCTCCGGCAACATGGCGATGAGACGATGAAATTCCCGCAATGTATAGAAAAAGACGAGGGCCCGGATGGTTATCCGGACCCTCGTTTTTCAGTCGAAGTGGAATTCTATTGTTTCATGTAGGGTTTCGCCGGGGTCGAGGCGGGTTGTGGGGAAGTCGGGACGGTTGGGAGCGTCGGGATAGTGCTGACACTCGATTGCCACGGCGCAATAGTCCTCGTATACGGCTCCGTCCTTGCCCATCGGGGAGCCCGTCAGCCAGTTTCCGGTGTAGACCTGTACGCCGGGCTGGGTGGTGCGGACAGTAAGGCGACGGCCTGAATCGGGGTCGGTGAGGACTGCGGCGGTGCGGAGCGTGCCTTTTTCATAGCCGTCAATCACCCAGCAGTTGTCGTATCCCTTGCCGTACTTCAGCGCCGGAAAATCGGCGCGGATGTCGTGGCCGAGGGGCTTGGCCTTGGTGAAGTCCATGGGCGTCCCGGCGACGGGAGCGGGCTCGCCGGGGAGAGGAATCAGGGTGTCGTCTGTCGGGAGCCAGCGGGAGGCCCGAAGCTCGAGGGAATGGTCGAGGACAGAGCCGGCGTTGTGTCCGGCGAGGTTCCAGTATGCGTGGTTGGTGAGATTAACCACCGTCGGGGCATCCGTTATGGCCTCGAGGTCGAGGCGGAGGGTACAATCGTCGGTCCAGGTATATGTCGCGCGGGCCGTGAGGGTGCCGGGATAGCCTTCCTCGCCTGAGGCGGAGACATACTGCATCACGACGTGGCCGACACCGTGCTCAACGAGGGTCCAGAGACGGTTCTGGAAGCCCGTGGGGCCACCGTGGAGGGCATTGGGGCCGTTGTTGATGTTGAGCGAGTACTTCTTGCCGTCTATTTCAAAGTGTCCGCGGGCGATGCGGTTGGCGTAGCGGCCGGGGACCTTTCCGGCGCAGGGACCGTCGGCGAGATAGTCGGCGGGATCGGCATAACCGAGAACCACATCGGCCATCCGTCCCTTTTTGTCAGGGACAATGACGCTTACGATGCCCGCGCCGAGAGTGCTGAGGGTGACGGACGCGCCCCGGGCGTTGACGAGCGTCACGAGCTCGCCGACGCCGAGGGGAGTTTCGAATTTCTCGATTTTCATAGCTTGCGTGCGCCGTCGCTGATTACTACGGGATATACCTTGGGCTCGTGGCCGTACTTTTCCTTGAAGCGGACTTTGGCTGTTTCCACGAACTTGTCGAGGAGTTCGTCTTTGACGAGATTGATGGTGCATCCGCCGAAGCCGCCGCCCATGATGCGGGAGCCGGTGACGCCGCACTCGCGTGCGATGTCGTTGAGGAAGTCGAGTTCCTCGCAGCTAACCTCATAGTCCTTCGAGAGGCCGCGGTGAGTCTCGTACATCTTGCGGCCTACGGTCTCGTAGTCGCCGGCGTTGAGGGCGTCGCAGACAGCGAGGACGCGGTCCTTCTCCTCGATTACGAACTTTGCGCGGAAGTAGTCCTCGGCGGTGATGTCGGTGCGCACGGCGTCGAGCATCTCCATAGTCGCGTCGCGGAGGGTGTCGAGGCCGAGGCGCTTCGCCACGCGCTCGCAGGAGGCGCGTCGCTTGTTGTAAGGCGAGTCGGCGAGCTCGTGCTTGACGCGGGAGTCGAGGAGGACGAGAGTGTAGCCTTCGGGCTTGAAGGGGAAGTACTCATACTCCATCGAGCGGCAGTCGAGACGCATGAGATGGTCTTTCTTGCCAAAAACAGAAGCGAACTGGTCCATAATGCCACAGTTCACCCCGCAGTAGTTGTGCTCGGTGCTCTGACCGATGCGGGCGAGCTCGAACTTGTCGATGCCGTCGCCGTTGAACATGTCGTTCATGGCGAAAGCGAAGCAGCTCTCGAGTGCTGCGGAAGAGCTGAGCCCCGCGCCGAGGGGGACGTTTCCGGCGAAAACGGCATCGAAGCCTTCGACGCGGCCACCGCGCTTGATAACCTCGCGGCAGACGCCGAAGATGTAGCGCGCCCAGCTCTGGGAGGGAGCGTCCTCCTCGCGGAGACCGAACTCGGCGTATTCGTCAATGTCGATCGAGAATACTCGCACGCGGTCGGTGCCGTTGGGCTTGATTTCGGCCATGATGACCTTGTCGATAGCGCCGGGGAAGACGAAGCCGCCGTTGTAGTCGGTGTGCTCGCCTATGAGGTTGATTCGTCCGGCGGAGGCATAGAATGTGCCGGGAGCGCCGAAACGGGCCTCGAAGGCCTCAGAGATTTTCTTTTTCAGTTCCATGGTTAGTTATTGATGTTAGTTTACGTCGATTGACACGGCGTCAGGTCTGAGGCCCTTTGCGCGAGCCCTGAGAGTGAGCTTGCCGGGAGCGTCGGCGGGGCGAACAATCGCGGTTGCTGCGCCGCTGAAAAGCTTCATGCGCGGCTCCCCGAAGGGAAGGATGCAGGTGGGGTCGCCGTTGGCAGTGGCCTCGAAGGATCCGGCGCCCTCGACGGAGAATTCAATCATATTGTCGGCCGTGGGGACGGGGTTGCCGTTCTTGTCAACGGTGCTGACTGTCACGTACACGAGGTCCTGCCCGTCGGCCTTGGCGGTGGAGCGGGTGGGCGTGAGGACAATGCGCGCGGGCTTGCCGGCGGTGCGCATGGTCTTTTCGGCTGCAGGACGCCCCTGGGCATCGTAGGCAACAACGCGGACTTCGCCCGGCTCGTAGACTGTCTCGTTCCACATGAGGCGGTAGCGGGTCTGGAGCGTGGAGTCGTTCTTCTCGCGGCGGCCCTGACTCTTGCCGTTGATGAAGAGCTCGGCGGAGGGGAAGCTGGTGTAGACGAACACCGGTGTCACCTTGCCCTCGCGTCCGGGCCAGGTCCAGTGAGGGAGCATGTGGAGAGTGGTGTCGTTCTGGTTCCACTTCGAGCGGTAGAGATAGAAGCGGTCCTTGGGAAGAGAAGCGAGGTCAATGATGCCGAACACGCTGCTGTGGCTGGGCCATGCGTCGGTGTCGTAGGGCGAGGGCTCGCCGAGATAGTCGAAGCCGGTCCAGACGAACTGACCGATTACCCACTCGCGGTCGTCGTCCATGGCGAAGTCGATGTCCGGGGTGTTGCTCCAGGAGCAGGACTCGTTGTCGTAGGAGTTGCTCTGGTTGTCGGAATGAATCTGCTGGTTGTGCTCGGCCCACTCCACCGGGAAGTGGTACACGCCGCGGGAGCTGACCGTCGAGGCCGTCTCCGAGCCGAGAATCAGGCGCTGCGGGAGCTTGCGGTAAGCCTCGTCGTAGTACTGGGGCTTGTAATTGAAGCCGGGGATGTCGAGGGCGGCGGCGAAGCCGTTGTCAAGGACAGAGCCGATCTGGTCCATTCCGCAGGTCACGGGGCGCGTGGGGTCGAGGCAGTGGACGAGGTCCTGAAGCATGGTTAGCTCGGAGATACCGTCGGGCCCCCACTGCGAAGGCACTTCGTTGCCTATGCTCCACATTACCACGGCCGGGGAGTTGCGGTACTGCTCGACCATGTTGGTGATGTCGCGCTCGGCCCATTCATTGAAGACGGCGCCGTAGCCGTTGGGACTCTTCGGGCGGAAACCCCAGTCGTCAAAAGGCTCGACCATGAGCATCATTCCGAGTTCGTCGCAAAGCTCGACGAGCTCCGGAGCGGGCATATTGTGGGATGTGCGGATGGCGTTTGCGCCCATGTCCTTGAGGAGCTCGATCTGATGGCGGAGAGCTGAGCGGTTGACGGCGGCGCCGAGGGGGCCGAGGTCGTGGTGGTTGCAGACGCCTTTGAACTTCGTGCGCTTTCCGTTGAGGAAGAATCCGAGCTCGGGGATGTACTCGATTGTGCGGATGCCGAAACGGGTGTCGTAGCGGTCGAGTTCCTTTCCGTCCATGTCCGAAAGGGTCGTGACGGCCTTGTAGAGCACCGGAGACTCGGGGCACCAGAGCTCGGCGCCGGGAACGAGGAAGTTCTGGGTGAAATCCTGACCGTGGGCGACGTATGTCGAGCGGTCGGAGGCGACTTCGCGGCCCTGCGGGTCAAGGATGCGGGTGTCGACAGCGATTTTCTCGCCTTTGCGGGCGCCGTCGATTTTCATGCGGAGATTTACTGTCGCCTCGCCGTCCTTGAGGTTGGGCGTGGTCACATAGGTACCCCAGACGGGGATGTGGACGCGGTCGGTTGTGACGAGGTGGACGTTACGGTAGAGTCCGGCCCCGGGATACCAGCGGGAAGCGCGCTCGAAGTTCTCGAGCTGCACTTCGAGGAGGTTCTCGCCGGAGCGGAGACCGGAGTCGGGAACGGTTACGTAGAAGGAGTTGTAGCCGTAGGGCCAGCGTGCGATTTCCGTGCCGTTGACGGAGACGCGGGCATTGCTCATTGCGCCGTCGAAGACGAGAGTAGTCACACTCTCCGGGCCGGTGGCGTCGGGGGTGAAGGTCAGGCGGTAGGTACCCTTGCCGATAAAGGGAAGGCCGCCGGTTCGCCCGGTCTTCACGGTCTCCTCCTTCTCGCCGTTCTGTTCGACGGCAACAATCTGGAGGTCATTGGCACGGTCAAAGGGGCCGGAAATAGCCCAGTCGTGGGGCACGCGGACGCGCTGCCACTTGGCGCCTTCGGGATTGTGGCCTCTGGCGAAGATCCATCCGTCGTTGAGAGTCCGCTTCTCGCGGGCCTCGGCGCCGAGGCCTGCGAGAAGACAGAATATAGTCAGGGCTGATAAGAATTTCAGTCGGGTGTGCATATCAATTGCAAATATACTACTTATTTTTGAAAGGGTCAAGAGCCACGGTGGGAGCACCGTTGTCGAAGCATCCGAGATTGTAGCCGTCGTTGTAGCCGCCGGGAGCCTCGGGCTCCCAGTAGAAGATGCCTTCGACGGGAGCGGTCATCATCATCGCGATAAGGTCGCGGCAGGCCTCGGCCTCGTTGTAAGGCATGCCAATCTCGCAAATCATCACGGGCTTGCCATACTTCTCCTTGAGGCGCACTACGTTGTCGATGCAGTCCTGCGCGACTTTCTGCCAACCTCCTTCGGTGCCGTTTTCCTCGGCCCACCAGGGGTAGAGCGACATGCCTATCATGTCGTACTTGCCGCCGTTGGCCTCGAGGAGGTCGAACATGCGGTCGTAGCGCCAGGCGTTGTCTCCGCTGTCGAGATGGACGATGCAGATTACTTCGGGGAAGACAGCCTTTGCGGCGTCATAGCCGGCGTTATTGAGGGCGGTGAGGTCCTCGGGACGGTCGAGGGTGCCTACGGGGTGCATCATGCCGGGGGTCGTCTCGTTGCCGATCTGGACCCACTCGGGGGTCACGCCGGCATTTTTAAGGGCTGTGAGGACTTCGGTGACGTGTTCGCCGACAGCCTTGCAGAGCTCGGGCATCTCAAGCTCGGCCCAGGCGGCGGGAATCACCTGCTTGCCGGGGTCGGCCCAGGAGTCGGAGAAATGGAAGTCGATCATCGTGCGCATACCGAGCGCCTCGGCGCGCCGGGCCTTGAGGACGACGTCGTCGACGGAGTTCCAGCCTTCGGCCGGATTCACCCACACGCGGAGACGGATGGAATTGACACCGCAGTCCTCGCGCAGGAGCTTCATGAGCTCTTTCTCGACGGGATTGTCGCCGGGAGTGTAGAACTTTGTGCCTTCTTTCTCAAGGCTCGTCACCCAGCTGACGTCCGCACCGCGGGCGAATCCGGGTTCCTTGACGTATTCGACCGGCGCGGGGAGGGAGGGGTCCTTAACCGTTACGGGGCTCTCCTCGGTGCAAGCCGCGGGGATGAGTGCCGCGAGCCAGAGAGCGGCCGAGGCCGTGATATATTTTGTCTTCATTTATACTTATTTTTCAGAGAATGAGTACTTCTGGTTGCCTAAATCGATTGTGAGGATGTAAGTCTTGCCGATTTCGAGGTCGTTGTCGCCCTCGAAGCCCTGAGCCGAGGAGTCGGTGCGGAGGTAGAGGGTTCCCTGCTCGTCGCCGCGTCCGAAGAAGATGTCCCAGCTGTCGTTGATGAGGAGTTTAGTTCCCCAGGGAGTGTCGGCGGTCTTCTCGAACTCGAGGGTCCAGATTTCGGGATTGTCGGCGCTTTGGGTGAGCGGACGGACGCTCCAGTCGTCGTTGACGCCTGCCCAACCGAGGGTCTTGATTTCGGTGAGCTGGTAAGTGAGGGCCTTCATGTTGAAGTCCATTGCGTAGAGCCCGGCGGCGGGAGCGGGCACATTGCCCTCGGTGTCGGCGACGATGAGCGTGCCGCTAAGAGCTTCGGAGCCATCGCCGGCCTTGTATGCGGCGGCCCAGTCGGGTTCGGTGTAGACGCGGTAGCCCCACTCGGAATCGATGTAGTGCGCGCCGCCGTAGCGGAGGTTGTCGAGGTCGGTGAGGACGAGGGTGTCGTCGAAGCCGTCCCAGTTCACGAGTCCGGAGAAATAGAGCTTTTCGGGCGCGGAGGGAACTACGGGAGCCTCGCCGGAGCCGAGAGTCCAGGCCTTGGGGTCGGAGAGGTCGAGGACGAGGGTGCTCTGCCCTGCAGGGAGGGACACGCTGACGGGAGCGGCGGGGGGGGGGGGGGGGGGGGGGGCGGGGGGG
>ERZ779802.607-NODE-607-length-13193-cov-4.350967_pt1 | contig 13193 bp, 8 predicted proteins | sample MGYA00511252_ERZ779802 | MGnify/ENA primary metagenome ERZ779802 (study PRJEB29588, sample SAMEA2153887) | human gut metagenome | biome: human gut; feature: human-associated habitat; material: faeces | place: Denmark | collected 2008/2010 ... | reverse complement strand
TCTAGACTACACCCCCCCCGCCCTTACGCAATATAACCACATCGGGACGATCTCCATTGAGGTAGGGATTGAAATATACTTCATACGAATTATCAAGCGTCTGCTCAAGAAACCGTAGCAGACGCCATTCGCCCTCAGTCGGTTGAACGCGAAATTGTTTGATTTTCTCAATCGAAGGAATGAACTGAGCCATTATTATTCAGATAATAAGCGATTGTTAAAGCTATCTCCAACTTCAAATGCGTAGAGAGACTCCATGCCTCTTCGGTCTATATAAATATCTTTCATCCAATCCAATATGTGAGAATGTTGATGTTTGATACTACTGGAGGATGGAAGAAAGACAATATTGTGAAGTGTTGATTTCACTTCTCCCATTGCATTTTCTTTAACTCCTTGATAATCTATAATACCAAAGCCGTGTCCTGATGTGATTAGATGATAATTTGTCAAGATATTTCTGTCGTGTGTTACGTTGCCCGATGTATGGGCAACTATAGATACTTGTATTTTAGACCCAAGTTTTAATTCATGGATTTCAGAAATTACTTGTTCCATTTTCTCCTTTCTCAATTCTCCATTCTTATTGTAAAGAAATATAGTTAGGTGAAATGGAATTGCAAGTCCGTTGGGCACTAACGCCTGTATCAAATTATACAAGGAGGGCTTACGTCTGTCGAAATTACTGCTTAAAAGATAGTTATCAATAATTACAGCCGCATTTATTGGGGCAACGTCAATCGTTGCCAAAACATCCTTCCATGATGAAATATCTTCATACTCCTCCCCATGTTCTTGAAGTTTTCTTTTTTGGTCGGCAGTCAACAGATTGAAAGGGCGTAAATGAGATGTAGCCATATCATCAATAACTTGCATATCTGTCAGCGAGGATGTTAACAAAACGCCCATTTTCTCTCTATAATTCGAGTATGGCTTTGAATCAGGAGGAAGTAATAAGAAAATATCGTCAGCCCGAGGCTCCTTTATACCTTGAAGCACGGTATTAACACACTTTATACTACGCGCGGGTCTCTTTAAGAGTTTATTTACAATAGGATTGTTGGCCGCAAATTTTAGCAACTCGGCATTGCTACCTATCTCAAGATAAAGGTCTCCTAATTTATCTATGGTTGACAACACTGTACTATATGGACGATCTTTACGAAGTCTGATAACCTCGGAAAGAGTGTCTTTTGTACAATATATTCTATGCGCAGCCATCGTTATTCATTACTTAAGTCGAATAACCGTATTGCTTCGTTATCGGCTTCATCAAGGAACCCAGCGCCGAAATCTTGCGAAAATTTCCCGTTCTCCTTAAGTCCCATGTTGTATGGATGACTGTTCTCGTCCACATAGATAACTGACACATCATCGGCAGGAATTTTCTTCTCAGCCACGCGTACTTGCAACCTACGAATTAAATATTCGCTGTGGGTCTCAATGACAAAGTGGATGTTATACTTTTCGCGTGCCTCAGCAAACATGTCCACAAGCATAGACTGAAACTTGGGATGGAGGTGAATCTCCGGCTCCTCAATTATTATAGTTTGCTCCGGGAACAGAACCTTGTCGGTATTCATGTCAGTGACATAAATATAGTTCTGCCCATACCATCCTTTTACAAGGAAATGTTGGAACGCATGTTGGATGCATGTCTCTATCTCCAATAGAATTGAGAATAACTGGGTAATACCATACCCTTCATCAGCCAACAGGCTTGTACGGTCACCCTTATGTAATCGGATGGCTACACCTAACCCTTCTGGATCCATATCAAGTGATACAGAGTCGCAAATGCCAAACTCTTTTAGCCACTTATTTATGAACGCATCCGGTTCATATCCCTTTTCATAATTGTAATCACCAAGACCAACAAAATCACGGCGTGCATTGAAATACCGGTTAAGCAAGCCGGCAAAGTCTGATTTTGAATCAAGGGTGTAGAGCCGCTTAACATCTATTCGTGAGGATCCTACATAGGACATAGCTCCGCACCATGTGGGAGTAATTGCCTTTTGTAGTTGTTCATTGACAGACCTTTTAAAGTCCTCCCATATATAGTGAATAGTTAGATGTTTCTTGTCTCCAATCCATTCTTCACCATTAGTTATCCTGATTTTCTCCGAAAACGCTGAATCAGGAGTGAGCCCGATATACTCTCCTGCGTTAATAAGGGTAGTAAGAAGCCAGGGGAAGTTAATTGTACTATTTTGTAGCCGGGCAAGCCATTTCTTATCATCGGCTGCAAATTTGGATAATAGTAGTCTCCAGCCTTCATCCACTATCGAAGCCTCAGATTTTACATGAGACCAGTCTTGAGGTACTTCTGACGTATCTTCAAAATCAATATTAGATTCATTTGATAATCGAGAAAGCCACGCTTTCTGACGCATCTTAAAGAAGTCTATGAATGTCTCACAACCGGAGGTGCTGAACACTTCTGCGATTCGATCAATAAGCTTCTCAAGACCATTATTCTCTTCGAGAATCGAAGAAAGCATCTTCTTCGTTTCTTCGGCAAAATTAGACCTAATCAGATGTCCAATTTTATCAAGGATGGGGACGTTAAACAGGCTGTCATTATCAATCGCCCATTTCAAAGTTTCGTATGAAACCTTATGTGTCTTTTCATACTCATAGGTGTCAATTCCGGAAAAGATTGAGTTGGTGAGGCTATAATCCGAATCCAAAAGCTTCTTTGTATTTTCCAAATAGTCGTTAAGAAACGGCATGGTATTCAAATAGCAAGCGCCTCTCTCAGATAGGAATACAGCCTCATCGCCTTTAAGGATGGCAATCTTCTTTAGATAACCACGATTCATGACGTCTGCTTTATTACTATTGAAGATAAGAATTACCTCCAGCCCATTATCAGTAGTGAACTTGTATTCAATCTCACCCGAAGTAGATGCAGAATTTACTACCTTGTCAAAGCGACCAAGTAGATTCAAAGGATATGACCCGAAATCCATAGTATAATCTCCGAGAGCGAAGACATCCTTATGGTTGGATGATGCAGATTTAATTTTCTGCATATAGGTATCCAGAAGTAATATCGATTTTGCGATACTGCTTTTACCAGAGCTGTTGCAACCAGTGAGGATGGTAAAGGGAGCGAGCTTTGCTTCTGCTCCGTCCTCACCGAAAACTCTGAAATTTTTTATTCTATAATTGGTGTTCATATCTTTCTTTTTTCAAAAAGCAAAATTATAATCAATCTGTGCAGTCAGTCTGCGCTGATTGTTTTTTATGTCCAGCGTCTTTCGGAGTTGGAGCGTTCAGACCGTTTCCCCTTTTGACACTGCAAAGGTAGGCATTATCTGCGCAGTCATTCTGCACAGATTCATACTTCATGAATAAATTTTTTATCTTCAATGCTATTGCTCTCCTTAGAGACTCTGGAGCAAGCACTTCTACATCATCGCCAAATGATAATATGATAGACTCAAGTTCCCGATTTGGTATAACGTCAAGCGATATTAAGCCCTCGCTTGTTGAAATTGTTTTCTGGGAACCATGAATCGGTTTCGATATGATATAAGGAAAACGTCCGGGGGAAAACTGCAAAATAACTTTCTCAACTTTCCCATTCGTCGGAAAACTAACGCCAACAATATCATAGAAATAGTCATCAAAGTTTTCTATAATTGTATTTTCTATAAACGGAGTTGCCGATTGCTCAAAGTGTACTATTCTATCAAGAGCCAAATTGGTGATATTCTGATACTCATCATTATTCAATCCAATCAAAACCCCCCGGTTATTGTACTGCTTGATATGATATGGATGTATCTCCCAATTATATTGTTTTCCTTCAAATGTCTTATATTGAACATTCAAGGAAATCTTATTTAATATGGCATTAAACAGTGGCGACAGAAGTTCAATCCCACTTGCAAAGGCATTGCCATCCATGCTGATAACAGACTTCGAAGCCCCTTGAAGATGGAACTTATCTTCAAGGTTGGTAAGAAGTGATTCCATCCATTCAAATTGAGGAAGACCTTTGAAACGACTAAGCATAAGCATAGTCTCTCGCAATTTGGCCATCTCTTCGTCCGTGATTGGTTGATTGTTGATGGTGTATTCGGGGTCTTCATATCTATAATAAACCCTTCGCCCATCTTTTATCCTATCAATCAATGCGCTCCAGCCGGCATCACTTTCCATGAAGTCGATGTCAACCAAAACTTGACGCCTACTAATTCCCGGATTGAGAGGGTCCGAATATTTGTCATTACCGGTATGCTGATAAAGAGCATCATTGCAGGCTTGAATCAAGTCTTCAATGTAATAACGTCGAGCAAAATTACTGAAACATTTATCAAGTGCTCTATATCTTATAAGGGCGTGTTTGTTAACAGGCATATAAAACAAAAAACTCCGACGGCAGTTATCTGAAGGTTGGCCGAGCCTGCAACGACTGCTTGGGAGTTTCAGAATTTGATTGGTTTGGCGGCATCGCTGCCTGTGGGTTTAAACCGATTCGGCCATATTCAGATTTTTTTGGTTGCTGTTAATGCAAAGTTACAAAGAATTTTTGAGGTTGCAATCGGTTATGCTGTAAAACACAACCGATTGCCATTGAAAAGTTTGCTATTTTATAGCGGGGATACGATGTTTTCGGAGGAAGGCATCGAGGTCGGCGCGGTTGACGTAGATTTTGCGGCCGATCTGTGAGAAGGAAATGATGCGCTTGTCGCGATAGTTTTGCCCGGTCTTTGGCGAAACTCCGAGGATTTTACGTGCATCTTCGGATTCTATCCATTCGCTGTTGGCATCTTTTGCATTGCGACGGGCAATTAAGTCCATGATTTGTTTCAGCGTATCATGGAGGTTTTGCCATTCTTCTTCGGGTATGACAAAAAGTAGGGTTGAGGAGTTGATATTTGGGAGCGTGCTTTGCATTCGAGTATTAAGGTTCGGATTCTATCTTTGAATGAATGGAATCTGGTTAATAATTCAGTTGTCTAATCACTTGACCGCTCACTCAACTGAATACACGACTGTTTAACCACACACTCAGTCGGATAAGCAGGCGATTTTCTGATTGGTTGAAGTGCTGACTAATCAGAACATCAACCAATCAATCGGATAATCGCGCAACTGCGCAGTCAGATGATTGGATGGGCGATTGATTGAGTATGGCTTCAGTCAATCAGGCGAGCGATATTCCGACTAATCAGTCAATCGGTCAGTTGCAGTCCTGCCACTTTGGACATTAGCGATACTGATGTTCTGACTAACCAATCAGTCACGCAATCGCTTGTTTGGCGAGGCAGGCAATCAACCGATTGGTTGATGCTTTACCCGGTCAATCAAACAGGTGCATAATCAGTTGGGTGAAGTGTCGATTGAAGTGCCGAGGGACCGCTTGGGCGGCAGCAATCGACGGTCATAGGGTCGGTAACATTTACCATCCACGCATAGAGCTGAGTCTATCGCGCTGAAAATCAATGGTGACTTGACGGAGATTCGGTTGCTTGTCTGATTGGCTAATCAGTAAATCGCCGTCATGAGTCATAGTATTATTAAGAGACGTCTCGCATCATCGACCCGGATTCAGAGCCTTCCGTCGAAGGCATTCCGTGTCGTTGACGGTGCAAAGTAAGGGATTATTTCTCGTTCTGGCCAAACATTTTTGGCCGGATATAGCATAAGGTTGTACATGTATATCTCAGTATATACTTGATATTCCGTGCCACAGTCCCACTCCATAGATGATGGTCACACGACCACAGCAAGGTGTCCAAATCGTTACCGTTTGGATTTCGGGTAACTCCGTCGTTACCACGAAATGTCCTTGCCGTGCCGGGGCTTGGGACCGCTCCAAAGTCGCAGTCCCCATGTTTTTCTTATAAGCCTAACGCCTCGAACAGGGCATTGGCAAACTCAGGGGTGGACATGCGGATGACGTTGGTGTCGGCAAGAGAATGACCGACAAGGTTCAAACTCCCATACCAGCCGATGCGTTGGTCGATGACGGCACATTGCATTTTGCATTCCGGGCGGTGGATGATGCTGAAGCCCATTGCCTGAAGCTCCCGCTCGCGATGGCCGGTCTCGGCGATTATGATTGTTATGCTGACGCCGCGTACCGATGCGGCGGCAAGAAGTTCTATGATTCGCGGTGTGCGGTTCCAGCGCAGGCGGGTCGTTGAAATCACTATGCTATGACGTGCATTTGAAAGGTCTTCATGGAAAGGCCGTTCGAAGGTTGTGGCATCAAATATTGTTTCGGTTGTCGGTTCGGCGAACAGGCCTTCGTTGACGACCGCTATGGAGTAACCGACGGCTTTGTAGCCATGAAGCCGTTTCCGATACATCGAGTCGCAGATGGGCACTCGGAGGTCGATATAATCATAGATACGTGTTTCGGTTTTGCCTGGATAGTTGCGGTGAAGTCGCCCGGTGTATTGTGCGATAAGTCCTTCCCATGACACCGGAAGCGCGAGCATCAATGTGTCGAGTCTGGGCAGGTCGAAACCTTCGCCGACATATTTGCCGGTCGCTACAACTACCAACGGCTCATCCGCCGGGACGAGGCTCAGTTGCTCCATGACCTCACGCTTGGTTTTAGCGGAATCGTTACCGACGAGTCGGAAGACATTCGGGCAAATCTGGCGGCACTCCTCGGCGAGCAAATCGACATGTGCCGTGCGGGCAGTCAGAATAATTGGCGTTCGTCCCTCGGCGAGATTTGAGGCGATGTCGTCGAGTATCAGTTTATTACGTGATTCGCTTTCGATTAGCTCGTCGATAACCTGTGCGTAGTTTCCTCCGTCGGCTTTCAAATTGCGATGTGACGTGAAACGTGGAATAAGGAGCCGTCGGAAAGATTGCTGTGTCTGTTGTGACTTTGAGTCGGCAGTATAGCGAATTTCGCCACATTGCATGAATATGATTGGTTGATGACCGTCTTTGCGAATCGGTGTGGCGGTAAGGCCATAGACGTATCGGGCATTGACTTCGCGGAGCACACGTTCGAAGTTAACGGCGGGTGCATGATGACATTCGTCAACTATAACCATGCCGTAATTTCGGACAAACGGTTTGACTTCATTATCACTCATGCACGACTGAAGCAGGGCGATATCGATTTTTCCGTTTAGAGTGTTTTCTGTAGAAGATAACGCTCCGAACTGCTGAAATTTCTTTCTTCGACCACGTCCTTTGTGATGCTCTTCAGGTTTAAAATCGGTTGACAGATATTCTTCGAGACGTTCGCGCCACTGGTCAAGCAACGCTTTGGTGTGAACCAATATAAGTGTATTGACTTTCTTTCGGGCAATCAATGCAGCGGCAGTCACTGTCTTGCCGAACGCCGTCGTTGCATAAAGAGTACCGCAGCGATGTGCCTCCAGCGCTTCAATAGCTCGTTGTTGCTCTTCGTACAACGAACCCTTGAACCCAACATCAATTCTTGCCCCCGGGTTGGTTTTGTCATCAATCCGGACATCAACATTATTGCTTTTGAAAAAGTCAACAACGGCCTCTTCACAACCTCGGGGAAGTAGCAGATAATCATCCGCCATCTCAGAACATGAGATTATTCGCGGAAGATTATATACAGGCAGACGCATTCCGAGCTTTGCATAAAATTCAGGGTTCTTGAATGCGGCCAGCCGTTTGAGATGATTAATCGCTTTTGCCGAGAGATTTTCGACTGGAATATAAATGCCGGAAGCGCGTGTAATCGTGATTGCCTTTGGGAAATCGGCTTTCGTCATCGGTCGGGGTTGAGGGCGTTCCCATGGTGTGGATTCGCTGGACTTTGACAATTCGCCAAGTGGTCCCTTATCATATCTCGATGCCAGTCTTTCAACTTCTGCTACTGACATTTTCTTCATATCTTGCAGATATGCCCATTGGTCAGCAAACGGTTCGAAATCATTGTTGACGAATACGCTGTTGCCCTCTTTCCGCGCTCTTCCCTGCAATGGCAACGCGACAAGATTGCCGAAGCCCCCGGCAGGCATAAAATCCTGATTCGGGAAGAATCTATCGTATGACTTAAATGACATACGCCCCTCCCGCTCCATCGCCTCCGTCAGAATGGCATTACCAAGACACCGAGCTGTCTTTGCTTTTATCGGTTCCGAAAACAGTATCCAGACGTGTGCGCCGTTGCCTGACCTAGACCGCTCGATATAAGCCGGAATATTCCAGTCACGACATACAGACACATACGCTCTAACCTCCTCCTGATAACCATGCTCACAGTTCTTGTCATCGAAGTCACAACATAGAAACCTACAGGTATTGTCCGGCAAAATGGCATATACGCCAACCACATCACGTCCATTCGGATCTTTTCCTTCAAGATGCCGATAAATATCATTATATCCAAGAGTTTGGAATTCGCGGTTGGGACATTCGGCGCATTTGAATTTCTTTTTGTCGAAAATTCCCGATTCCATTCCCGACTGCATACAGGCTGATAGCCGCTCTTGCCTGTCGTTGGACTGAACCATCGCCGAGCAAACACATCCTCTCTGCCACGGAATAGGCTGCGAAACAGATTCACTTTCTCTTCAAGCGACAACGACAGCTTTTGTGGAATTGGAGGCGCTGGCTCATCAATAGTAATTCCATGTTGAGCCAGCAATGACCGAAGTCGGGCATTTTCAATTCGCAGCCTTTTCAGTTCATCACACTCTGTCTCATTCATAAAAATATACTTAGATTACGAGGACTGTATTTGCTTATATTCGTCCTAAGTCTACATAAGTTGCATAGAATCAAGGGGCTATATTTCGTTAATTAACCATTGTTAATAAAGAATTTTTTTATTCGCTATAAAAGTTTAAGCGATTGCGCAATGCCTCCATCAGTATGTCATATTCTTTCTTGTAGCGTTCAATGCGGGCATGATCTTTCTCATTCGGCTCCAGAATACGTTTGATCTCCATATTACTCTCTAAATCATGTAGCTTGACTTTCAGTGCGAGAAAATTCCTTGAGATATGGTTGATGTATTCTTCTCTTGAGGGAGCCGTATGACGGTTGAGAAGGGCCAATGCCGTTTTTATTTCATCGCGCTCTTCATTGGTTATTACGTGTGTTGTTTCGCATGGATATTTATCAATGTCTTCCATCCAATCTTCCCACCAGTCTTCCTCCCACCAGTTTTCTTTTGGATTATCCAAGATTCTCGATATTTCTTTATCGAGCAAATTCATAACATCTTCTACGGTCACATAGCAATCCTCAGATGCGTCATGCAGAAAGCCCACAACCTTTTCTTTCCAATCGTATCCTGATGAAGCTACTTTCAGAAGGTGAGATGCAAAATAATCGTGGCCGCCTTTGTCTACCTGGCCTTTGTGCAACTTTTGAGCTACCAAGCCTGCGGCATATACGATTTTTGTCATATATCCCATATCATTTTCCAGTCGGTCCACTCGCGTTTTAGCTTCATTAGCGTCGAAAGTCGCAATATAATCATAATATTGACGCATGGGCATCTCTGTCTCTGACATCGGATCCTAATTAGCGCACCAATCTGAGTCTTTTAGAGTTGTCGTTGGATAATGTGTTTAGCGCATCGGGGCATCGGCCTTGAAGTTTGCATTGAAGGCCGATAGCCGGATTGTTTCGACACTTATAGAGTAACTTGGGGATTCAGCGTGGGGCTTACTTGTGCCGGAGGGTTGAGTTAAGGATGTAGAATCCACTGGAGGGAGGCGTGTTGAGGCGACGTCCGTTGAGGTCGTGGATTATTTCAGGAGCTGGTGCGGGCATGGAGGGCGACACGTAGAGTCCGGTGGCAACGTTGTTGTTGTCGATTGTCGAGAGATCGATAGTCGCTTCCTGGGGCTTGTCGATGGTTGGTATCTCGGTCAGTACGAGTGAGTATCCGGTTGCGCGGGATTCCGCTTTCCGGAGCATTGCGCTCTCGGCGGTTGCAATCTGAAGGGACTCGGGGACGAGGGTGGGGAGGATGAGTTTCGGGCGTATGGTCAGGCTGACGGACCGGGGATTGGAGGTTCTGCCTGTGCAGTGGAAATGGTGGATGAAGGCCACGGCACGGGAGGCTTCGGCGAGGCTGCATTGCCAGAGACCGTCGCCGGGGTTCAGCGTAGCATTGCCCGTGATTGTAAGAGAGCCGTCGTTTGTAACGTAGGTCTCGTCGGGGTTGGTGAGCCTCGGCGTGTTTGTATGCCCTGCGGCCATATGGCTGTCGGAGCTGTGGTTCGCGGCGTCAGGATTGTCTATGCTGAGGTCGAGGCAAATGGGGAGCTTGCCCGGATTGTGGATGTTGAAGCACTGCTCGAGTACGAGGTCGTAGACGGTGCCGACGTTGGAGGGGTACTCCACCGGGGAGCGGTTGAAGAGGTAGGTGCAGGAGCCGTTGAAGTCGTAGGATGGAAGGTCGGAGCTTTCCGGGAGTAGTTCGGGACGGAATTCCGACGGCGATGTCACTTCCGAGACGCCGTCGGAGAGAACCCAGACGGCGCGGAGCTCGTCGCGGTCCGAGGACGAGAGTCCGCTTACGGAAAGTTTGCCGTCTGCGGTTTCAGTGACGGCGTTGCCCTGGGCATCGAGGAGACGGAACTTTCCGGACCAGCCATCGGGTAGGGCGGTGGGGGTGCTCAGACAGCATTCAACCCCGGCTACAACTGCGTGTGGATATCGGGGTTTTGCGTTCCCGATACCGGGCTCGGCCCCGGCGGGTTGCTGAAGCTCTTCGGGAACGTCCACAACGGAGTATCGGATGTCGGAGAAGGAGAAGGCGGGAGCGGGGATTTCAGTCCGCAGGACGGAACTGACGAAGTTGTCGGTGTCGTGCGGCAACAGGTTGAGCGCCACCCATTCCTCATTGTTTACGGCATCGTCCGGAATAGGATCGAGCCAGATGCTGTAGTCAAGGCCCGGGCGCGCGGAGGGGAGTTCGAGCGTAGCGGTCTCCTCGCTTTTAAGCCGGTCGAGAAATTCGGAGTCGTCTATTATAATGGATGGATAGAAGCAGTCCGAAGCGGGCTGCGTGCCAAGAATCCGGGCAATTTCGCTTATCGCGCGAGGGTCGGCAGACCGGAGTGCAACAGCCTTGACAGCCTGGTTCGCGGTCCTGCCGTCGGATAGTCGGAATTTCGAGGCGTCTTTCCAGCGTGCGGAGAGGCGCAGGCTAAAGGTCGGCACGTCGTTTTCGGAAATCTGGACAAATTCAGTGTCAATGGGACGTTCCGAAATTCCGTCGAAGCGCATTGTGCCAGACGTCATCCCTTCGTCAAACCGGATAGCTATTCGCCCGAAGAAAGGATAGTCGCCCGAAGGGGTACAGTTGCGGTCATTCGGAAAGGAGAGTGTCGGGTCCTGGTTCCCGGGCGTTGAGAAACTCATCCGCAGGCCGAGCGGAGGCTGGGTGAATTCTTTATAGCCTTCGTTCTGGTTGGTTGTAGTGTTTTCGATGCCCGTTGAGTTGGGGACAAGCCGAAGTCCTCCGGCAACTATTTCGGCTTTCGTTCCACGACCGAGAGAAAACAAAATCTGCGCATTGCGCCCGTCCCTCTTCTTCTCCGCGAATTGCCAGTCAACGACATACTCCCCGTCGCGGTAGGGGACGGCTATGGGATTTTCAAGGTTGAATGCGGAGCCGATAGTGTAATAAGCATAGAGAGGCGCTGGGGCCGGGGCGCTCTGCTGAGTGATGGTCTCGCCGTCTTTGATCACTGCGAGGACCGCGTCGGACTCGTTGGCCTTGCGGCGCATCCACAGACATGGCCCCTCGCCTGCATGGGGATTGAAAAGCACGCACGGGTATATCTTGCCGCGGCCGTCCGGCGACGGGTGCCCCTCCGGGTCCAGCATGAAAAAGTCGGCCTGCGCCGTCAGGTCGTTGGACGAATGGTCTCTGCCGGCATAAGTAAGCGTACCGGCGGATGCCGGAAAAGTGCTGACGAGCACATCCTCCGCGCCTCCATCGAGCCAGCCGTAACGGTCGACGAAATTAAAGAAAACGGCGACGTCTTCGGTAATCGTTTTATCATCCTGATGGTAGCAGACTCCCTTGCTCCAGTCATTGGTGTTGGTGTTCCTCGAGTCGGCAATAAGAGCGTCTCCGCTGTAGAAATGCATGGAGTAGATAATCTCCGGCAAGTCCAGTTCGCAGTGCCAGTACCGGGTTCCGTACTTCTCCATGGTTGCATAACGGAAGTCGGATTCGTAGCTTACACCCTTGGCAAGGCGGTATGCCATTGTGACGCTTTCATAATCCTCCGAGGCCTCGAACGTGACCCGGCAGACCTTCCCCTCGCATAAGAAACCTGTCAAAAAGGAAAAGACAAGAAAAGAAAAAACGCGGACTGGTTTATAAAAAGATGCCATAAGAGATAAAATAATAAATAATTGCAACGTACAATCGTTCACAAAGTTATTCCTCCTCTACATTCCCGCCAAATAAATTAGGTTAAAAATTGCAAAACAACTCGAAATTCCTTGTTTATAGTAGTCCGGTTAAAAATTGGGGGAGATGAACCTATCCAATATATTTTTACGAGCAACGAGCCGTTCGATTGTTTGAACGGCTCGTTGCTCTCGGAAAATGGATAATGGCTTTATTCGAAGCGGTTTTGATGTATCCTTTCGGGGTGCCATTTATCCATTGGGTCATGTGTTTCCGCAGACGACGATTGCAAGTGGCGCACGGGCTGCCATTTTCGCGTATGGGAGCGCGCCGGCAAGTTGAGACAAGATTGCGGTGTTATCAATCAGGACGAACTCCCAGGGCTGTTTGTTCACTCCGCTGGGCGCGCTCTTGGCAGCGTGGAGGATAGCTGACACCTGATCGTCGCTGACAGGCCGGTCGGCATAAAGTCTCACGCTGACACGGCTGAGGATGCTCGTGAAAGCATCATTTGTCCGGAATTGTTGATATCCATTAATGTGTCGGAGGCTGTCGGACGGTTGCTGTTACTGTTCTATCGCCTGACGGATAGTTGAAACGATATAACGGATGTTGTCGTCGGTTACATAGGGGCCGGCGGGGAGGCATATCCCGGTCCGGAAAAGTGATTCGCTGACTCCGTTGACGTATGCCGGGCTGTCTTTGTAGACGGGTTGCAGGTGCATCGGCTTCCATAAGGGGCGGCTTTCAATACCGGCGGCATCGAGGGCCATGCGGAGCGCTTCGACATTGTCGTTGGGCTGGCAGTCGGTCGTGGGGGGGTCTGCCGCGTGGGTAACGCCCG
>ERZ779802.592-NODE-592-length-13376-cov-3.667292_pt1 | contig 13376 bp, 9 predicted proteins | sample MGYA00511252_ERZ779802 | MGnify/ENA primary metagenome ERZ779802 (study PRJEB29588, sample SAMEA2153887) | human gut metagenome | biome: human gut; feature: human-associated habitat; material: faeces | place: Denmark | collected 2008/2010 ... | reverse complement strand
CGGATTTTTTGTATAAGCCGGGAGCCACCGTGTATGACATAATGAATATAAAGCTGTCCATGAACGGCGGCGGAAGCTGCCTGTTGACGGATGTGCTTTCCGGGAAGCAGTATTCACATATATATATGATGGTCGGAGTGAATGAGCTTGGTGACAGGACTCCGGATGAATATGCGAAAGCTTATTCAAATGATATAGAGACTATAAGACAGCTTCAGCCGGATGCAGTCATATTCATAATAGGCATGATGCATGTGACAACACAGTATTCCAATTCAAGTGATGTGTTTAACAACGATAATATAGATGCCAGAAATACGGCTGCTGCCTCTATTGCCAACGGCAGGGATATCTTCTATCTTGATATGAACGAGTGCGTGGATGACGGTGCGGGCGGAGTTATCGGGGACTACAGCTATGATGGTGTTCATCTGAAGGCTGAATATTATAAGCTCTGGACAGAATGGATGAAAGCACACGGCATTAAAAACTTAATAAAATGAAGCGGTTAACAAAAAGGTGCATTTTATTTAATATTCAAAATTTTTTTATTGCGTATGGTTTACTTTTATTGTATAATGCATTAACAGAGCAAAGTGCAGAAAGCTTTGTCATGAATCAGCATAGGCTGATACAACTTTCAGGAGGTATAATTTTATGTCATACGTTGATGAAGTGCTTGCAAAAGTTAAGGAGAAGAACGCATCAGAGCCGGAATTCCTTCAGGCAGTAACCGAGGTTCTTGAATCACTCAGACCTGTTATTGATGCAAATGAGGAGCTTTATAAGAAGAATGCAATTCTTGAGAGAATCACTGAGCCGGATCGTCAGATTATGTTCCGTGTACCTTGGGTTGACGACAATGGACAGGTTCAGGTCAACAGAGGCTTCCGCGTACAGTTTAATAATGCCATTGGACCATACAAGGGCGGTTTAAGACTTCATCCTTCTGTTAACTTAGGTATCATCAAGTTCCTTGGTTTTGAGCAGGTATTCAAGAACTCTCTCACAACACTTCCTATCGGCGGTGGCAAGGGCGGTTCTGATTTCAACCCTAAGGGAAAGTCTGACAGAGAGATTATGGCATTCTGCCAGAGCTTCATGACAGAGCTTTATAAGTATATCGGTGCAGATGTGGATGTACCGGCAGGTGATATCGGCACAGGCGCAAGGGAAATCGGATTTATGTTTGGTCAGTATAAGAGAATCCGTGGCTGCTACGAGGGTGTACTCACAGGCAAGGGACTTTCCTACGGCGGTTCACTCGCACGTACACAGGCTACAGGCTATGGTCTTTTATATCTGACAAATGCACTTTTAAAGGATCACGGCATTGACATCGCAGGCAAGACCTGTGCTGTATCAGGTTCAGGTAATGTTGCAATCTACGCTATCGAAAAGGCACATCAGCTTGGAGCTAAGGTTGTTACCTGCTCAGACTCAACAGGCTGGGTTTATGATCCGGAAGGCATTGATGTGGCTCTCCTCAAGGAGGTTAAGGAGGTTAAGCGTGCACGTCTTACTGAGTATGCAGCAGCACGTCCATCGGCAGAGTACCATGAGAAGAAGAATGGTGAGCATGGCGTATGGCAGTACAAGGTAGATTTAGCTCTTCCATGTGCTACACAGAACGAGCTTGACCTTGAGGACGCTAAGATGCTTGTAGCTAATGGCGTTACATCTGTAACAGAGGGTGCCAACATGCCTACAACTCTTGAGGCTACCAAGTACTTACAGGCTAACGGCGTACTGTTCGTAGGCGGTAAGGCAGCCAACGCAGGTGGTGTTGCTACATCCGCATTGGAGATGAGCCAGAACTCTGAGAGACTTTCATGGACATTCGAGGAGGTTGACGGCAAGCTTAAGGGTATCATGGAGACAATCTATGCTAACATCAGTGCTGCTGCCAAGAGATACAATGCAACAGCAGGCGGACAGACAGACTACGTTGCAGGTGCTAATATCGCAGGCTTCGAGAAGGTTGTAGATGCTATGCTTGCACAGGGTGTGTACTAAATTTCACGTTACGAAAAACAGAATTGTAAATAATGCAGAAATCCGTTATACTACTATACATGTATAACGGATTTTTGTTATCGAGGGACAAGGGGCTCCGGGACAGGGGTCTGACCCCTGTCCCAACAATATTTAACATTATGGAGAAAGACAATGCGTGAACGAATAGAATATGCTGTAAAGATATTAAGACCGATAGGAAGGAATCTGCTTATATTGCTAAAGTGGCTGACGCTGGCGGTGCTTGTGGGGCTGGTTGCCGGCGGCGTGAGCACGCTGTTTGCCAAGGCGATGGGCTTTGTGACAACCTTCAGGATGGAAAATCCGTGGCTGATATTGCTTCTGCCTGTGGGCGGAATAATCATCGTGACGGCGTACAGGCTTTTGCACAATGAGAATGACAGGGGAACCAATCTTATACTTGCCGAGATACACAAGGGCGGAGATGTCCCGTCAAGGGTTGCGCCGCTTATCATATTTTCAACGGTAGTCAGCCATTTCTTCGGTGCGTCGGTGGGACGTGAGGGTGCGGCACTTCAGCTTGGAGGAAGTATCGGAAGCTTTCTTGGAAGGATAATCCGCCTTGATGAGAAGGACAGAAGGGTAATGATAATGTGCGGCATGAGTGCTGCGTTTGCGGCACTGTTCGGAACGCCGATGGCTGCAGCCATATTCGCGATAGAGGTTGTGCAGGTCGGAATCATGTACTATGTGGCACTTGTACCATGTATTTTCGCAGCACTGGTGGCGAGCAACTTCTCAGCGAGCATGGGAATAAATCCTGAGGCATTTATCATAAAAGATATTCCGGAGATAACTGTCCTTAATATGGGAAGGACTGTGCTCTTTGCCATAATATGTGCGGGTGTCAGTGTCATTTTCTGTATGATGCTTCATAATGCCGGAAAGTATTTCAGGAAGTATATAAAGAATCAATATCTGAGAATAATTGCAGGGAGTGCTCTTATAATTCTTATAACCATTCTGTTAAAAACTGATGACTACATGGGTGCAGGAATGAATGTTATTGAGCGCGCGATAGAGGGTGAGGCTGTTCCAGCAGCTTTCCTGTTAAAGATGCTGTTGACTGCGCTTGCAATCGGCTGCGGTTTTAAGGGTGGAGAGATTGTTCCGACCTTCTATGTTGGTGCTACGCTTGGATGCGTTGTCGGTCAGCTTATCGGGCTTCCTGCTTCCTGTGCGGCCGCCGTAGGAATGATAGGTATGTTCTGCTGTGTGACTAACTGTCCACTGGCTTCAATGCTCATTGCGTTTGAGCTGTTCGGCTATGAGGCAGCACCGTTTTTCCTTGTGTGCAATGCGGTCGGGTATCTGATGAGTGGGTATTACGGACTGTACAGTGAACAGGTATTTATCGGGTCGAAATATAAGTTTGACAGTGAGGAGAAGAAGGTGCATTGATTGCGAAACTCAGTGCGTGGCAGACGGATGTTGTGTAATTTTGGTGCCAAAACATGCCAATCTGGTCTGTGAGCGTATAACGTATAATGTTTATGCATATCAGCTCCATTGTACGAAGCAGGATGTTCTAAGAACATCTAAGCTTCTCCCAAAGTCGTGATATGCATAAACATTATACGTTATACGCGGCTGAGGGTGTAGAGGCATGTTCTGGCACTAAAATTACATAACTGGTTACTGGCTGATTTGCGTTACGCAATTAACAGGCATAAACTAAGTAAAAGGGGGGAGTACACAGTATGAGAATCATATCATTGTCAATCAGGAACTTTAAATCAATAAAAAGTATAGAGATAAATGACATCGAGAGCGCATTTATAATTGTCGGGAAGAATAGCGTGGGAAAGACGGTTATTCTTGATGCGATAAGGGCGGCAGCGGGGCAGTATGCGATTAAGAAGGAAGATTTCAATACTGTCGGGAGCAATATTGAGATTGGGGTGAGGCTTGAGATTACACGCGCAGACCTTGCCCTTCTTAACAAGTACGGAGTGGTGAGCCACTATAAGAGGTATACGGCGTGGGAGAAGGATTTTAAGTCGAAGCTGCCTTCGTATGCGGTGGAGTCTGAGGACAGCGAAGGGGTGTTATCGTTCACCTATATAGCGAATGCGGAGGGGAAAATACGCTATTTTGACGGCTTTAAGAAGGATAACAGATATATTCCTGAGGTATTTCCTACTCTTCACTTCATCTCACATGAGAGGGAGCTTACAGAGCTGCAGAGAGATATATTCCTTGGGGACAGGGAGCTTAAGCTTCTCTCAGACGGGAATTGTATGTTCGATGTCGGAAAGAAGTGTGACAATTGCTTTCAGTGCATAGGCATGATGGAGAACAAGAAGGCTTCGGAGCTAAGCATTTTTGAATCTGCGAGACTTTTCCAGTATAAGCTTACAAGGCTTGACATGCAGGACTTTCTTGAGCGGCTTAACAATAATTTCATAAAAAACGGTGGCCGTGACAGGCTGATACTCAAGGTTGATGACACACTCATGCGCAATGCGATACCCCAGGTGTATGTCGAGAATGAGGCACAGGGCTTTACCAACACGATAGCCGAGATGGGTGAGGGGCTGAAAAGCATGTATATTCTGTCATTGCTAGAAACATACGCGGAGGATGAGGACAGGATACCATGTATTATTATGATTGAAGACCCGGAGAGCTATCTGCATCCACAGCTTCAGAAGAATGCGGGCGAGATTTTATACAAACTGTCCAAGAAGAATCAGGTGATTTTTTCCACACATTCGCCTAATATGATATTTAACTTTAATTCAAGACAGATTAAACAGGTGTATATAGGTGATGAGGGCTATACACAGGTGAGAGAGAAACCGGACATTGACAGAATATTGAATGATCTTGGGTATTCGGCAAATGATCTTATGAATGTCAGCTTCGTTTTTTTTGTGGAGGGAAAGCAGGACGAGAGCAGATTGCCTTTGCTGCTCAGAAAATACTATGGCGAGACTTATGATGAGGATGGTCAGTTAAGGCGTGTTGCGATTATTGCAACCAACAGCTGTACCAATATCAAGACTTATGCCAACTTAAAGTATATAAATAAATTATATATAAAAGATCAGTTCCTTATGATAAGGGATGGTGATGCGAAGGATGCCGACGAGCTTAAACGCCAGCTATGCGGTTATTACAGGGAAAGGGGAAAGGCGGACAAGGGAAATCTTCCGCGTGTTACTGAGAAGAATGTACTTATACTTAAGTATTATTCATTTGAGAATTACTTCCTTGACCCTGAGATAATGACAAGGATAGGTGTGGTTAAGAGTGTCAATGAGTTCTATGACATTCTATACTCGAAGTACAGGGAATATCTGTTTAAGCTAAAGAGTATGAAGAATATGTGTGAACGGCTGGGAATAACTATAGACAGCCGTGAGGACATAATTGCCAATATGGAAAATATACGGATATATGTCAGAGGACATAATCTTTATGATATTTTTTACGGAAGATATAAGGGAGAACGTGAGAGGGAGATTCTGAACAGATACATTGAGGAGGCAGACAGGGATACCTTCAAGGATATTCTGGATGCTATAGACAGCTTCGTATATTTTGAGAATAAAAAAACGGACAGCAGTGAGGCTTAAGCCCTGCTGTCCGGTGAAATGCATTGTAAATTGATTTTCTAAAGATACCTCAATTTAATTACATAAGATGAAGCTTCTTAGCGAGGCGCCCGATACGCATTCCCATAGGAAAGTCCGGCAAATCACTTTCGTTTAATCCCCCAAGAAGTAATATAAGCACAAAGTAGATGATTACGGCAGCGATAACTGCTATAATGCATGAAATTATATTAGAATGAAGCAGTGCATAGCCAAGGCGGTATATGAGCAGTGCGCAGCCACCCATTATTACGCTTGAGATTGCAGGAATTATGAAGGTAGTCCTGTATTCCTGTCTGTAGCGGAGATGTCTGTTCACGCAGATGGCATTGAGTATGCAGACAACGAGCGGATACGTCACATTTCCGATTACCAGAGTGTATATTCCAAGCCTTGTGAATTTCAGCAGTATAAATACAAGCGCTACATGTATCAATAACGATATTGCTGCGTGCTTTACCGGCATGCGCATAAGGTTTATGCCCTGCAGCGCAGCATTGGTCACGGTTGAAAGAGCGTAGAAGATGACAGCCACACTTCCGGCCGCTAACAGCCATCCGCCGAGCTTATAGTCGGATGATGGGAACAGCATGCGCACGATAGGTCCTCCGAGGAAGGTCAGACCGAGGGCACACGGAAAGGCGATAATCATATTTACCTTTACCGATACAGCTATCTTCTGCTTCATGGCTTTTCTGTCACCCTTTGTAAAGGCAGCGACGAGAGTCGGAATCAATGACGATGCCATGGCGGACGAGATTGCGATAGGCACATTTACAAGAAGCTTGTACTTAGTGCTGTACACACCATATAAGGTTGAGACATTATCACCTGCTGCGAGCTTTGAGAACATCATACTGTCGATAACGCCGCTGAGCTGATACACAGTCTGTCCGAGAATTACGGGGATGATAGTGGCAATCAGCATTTTATATATTTCAAAATAACCTGTATCGTCGATACTGCGGTCGCGGTGAAGCTGTTTTTTTACAATAGGATGATATATAATATATACGAATACAAGAAAGAACAGGCCTGTGGCGGCACCGAGCAGGGTTCCCATTGTGGAACCGGCAGCCCCCCAGCCTGCGGATATTTCGGAATCCGAATGTCCGCGTATGAATGACCATGCAAAGAATATGCTTCCCGCCGCGTTGACAAGCTGTTCAAGAACCTGTGATATCGCGGTTGGAATCATGGTTCTTCTTGCCTGGAAGAAACCTCTCAGGGTTCCGAGAAGTGCGACAACGAAAATTGTGATGGCAAGTACTTTTAATGGAATTGCAATTCCTGTAAAATTACTATAAAAATGCGTTTCTATAAAAGCGGCTCCGAAGAAAATAAGCAGTGCCATAAGCCCGCCGGATATACATGAGAAGATGAGCGCTGCGGTGAAGATTTTCTTTCCTGTCCTGTAACAGCCCTTTGCAAGCTGAGCTGAGAGGAGCTTGGAGACTGCAAGCGGCAGACTGTATGAGGAGAGAATCAGTGCAAGATTGTATATTTCGTATGCGGCACCATAGATACCGTTTCCCTCATCACCTATAATATTGGCTACTGGAATACGATATACAATGCCTATCATTCGTACTATTATTGATGCCATGGCAAGAATCGTGCCTTGACGGATAAAGTTGGTTTTCCGGTTCTCAGACATAAGAGGACTCCTTATCGGTAACTGATGTATAAGTATTTATTTTCAAAATGTAAATATAATATACGCTTTTATGAGTAATTTGGCAATCATACTTTTTTATTATAAATATTACCCTATAAAATATAATACAACAAGGAGGCTGTACATGAAATTCGTTCATTGCGCCGATGTACATATCGGTATGGAGTTTGCACTTAACAGACTTAGGAGTAAGCAGAGAAAAGCAGAGATATTGCAGAGCTTTCTGCGGGTGATAGATTACTGCCGGGATGAGGAGGTAGATATTCTACTGATTGCGGGTGACCTATTTGACAGCGAGAAGGTTGAGGCTGCGGTTGTAGAGCAGATTAAGGAGGCATTTGCAGGAATACCCGGGACGGATATATATATAGCTCCGGGAAATCATGACCCATATACGCTGACGTCCCCATACAGGCAGGAGGGCTGGAGTGCTAATGTCACGATATTCAGTGGTACGCCGCAGGTGTTTGAACGCAGGGATAAGGGCTACCGTATATGGGGCTGCGGTTTTGAGAACTGCTATGTCACGGACAGGCTTCTGATGGGGGTGAGGCTTCCTAAGGATGAGCTTATTAATATAGGAATACTTCATGGCCAGCTTGTCGGAAAGAACGGAAGAAGTGAATACAACGCGATTACGGATGAGGATATAGAAAAGAGCGGTATTGATTATCTTGCACTCGGACATGTGCATAAGCAGACAAGGGTGCAGAGAATTGGCGGTACACTGTTTGCGTATTCGGGAACAATAGAGGGGCAGGGTTTTGACGAGGACGGAATAAAGGGTTTTTATACAGGGGAATTGTCTAAGCAGCAGCTGTTAAGACATGAGCTTATAACAGAGTATGTGAGCACATCAAGAAGAAGGTATTATCATGTCAGTGTCGATATCACACAGGCACGAAGCCGATCCGAGGTTGTGGACATGATATGCAGGGCGGCGCAGAGTGTGGCTGAGGATGATGCGTTCTGTGTGCTCATCACGGAGAACAGGGCGGAAGATAACCTGTATAAGATTACACTCATCGGTGATGTCTGCGAGGAGGCAGCAGCTTCCGTGGAGGAGCTGTCGGCACGGCTTGCGGGAAAATTTTATTATATAAGGGTGAGGGACAATTCAAGACTTCTGATTGATTATGAGGAACTGGCAAAGGAAAATTCGCTAAAGGGTATGTATACCGCGAGGATGCTTGACGGTATACGCACGCAGAAGCAGGCAGGCAGCGATAGAGGAGTACAGCTCTATACCAAGGCGCTTGAACTGGGGATAAGGGCATTTGACGGGGAGGTGGGCGTGGATGAAAATTGACAGCATATATATAGAGAGCTTCGGAAAATTCAAAAACTATAAGCTGGATTTTAAGGACGGAATGAACATAATATACGGCGACAATGAAGCCGGCAAATCGACTATAATGGCATTTATTGAGATGATGTTCTACGGAAGGACTGCACAGGAGAAAAGCACGGATGTCGGTAAGAGCCTCAGAAAGAAATATGCCCCATGGGACGGTTCAGCTATGTGCGGTGAGCTGGAGTTCTCATATGGAGGACGAAGCTACAGAATACGCAAGGTCTTTAAAAAGACAATAAAAACCGATATTGTAAGGCTATATGATGCACAGACAGGCGAGGAGTTAGAGCTTGGGCGCGATGAGGAGATAGGACACCGCTTTTTCGGAATAGATGTCGGAAGCTTTGAAAAGAGTGTATATATAAGCGGATTTGGCGGTTTTGCAAGCAGCGGCCAGACGAATGAGGATATCGCTGTCAGGTTATCGAATCTGGTGACAACGATGGACGAGGAGGTTTCACAGTCCACAGTGCTTGCGCGGCTTAGCAGGGCGAAGGAGCTATTGCTGTCGAAGAGCGGAAGCAGGGGAAGGCTTGTACAGCTTACACAGGAACTTGAAGATGTACAGACAGAGCTTATAAAAAATGAGGAGCTTGTAAGGCAGCAGTCACAGTATATTGACAGGAGAACACGTCTTGAAGCGGAGCTTGGGGAATGTATACGAAGGAAGAATAGTTTAAAGAGAGAAGAACAGATTCTTAAGCTTACAGAAACCCAAAAACAGTATGGGAAGCAGCGCACTGAGTGTGAAAACGAGCGGGAGAAGATTACCGGACTTATAGCTGAGGGCAGGGCGCTTGAACAGGAGAAGGATTCCTTCGCAGGAAAGAATTACAACTATAATACAGTGCCGGAGTATATGCAGCATGCTGATGAACTTAGACATAATCTGTCAACAAAGCAGTCCCAGGCAGATGAACTTGGGAAAAGAAAGCAGTCCGGGGTTATGGTGGACAGGGATGATGTAATGCTGGCAAGAACACAGGAGGCAATGCGGGAAAAGCTGTGTTATCTGAGTGAAAGAATCAGCGACGGTTACAGACCGGCTCTCGCGGCGAAACAGACTGCACAGAGGGAGGAGGCAGATGCTCTCAGGATGATTGACAGTATAGGCGATGTCAAAAAGACAAGGCTTATAGCGAGTGCTGTGGCGCTGCTTGTCACAATCATATTTGTGGTGATGACATTTACAGTGTCGGTGTTCTGTCTTGCAGGTGCATTTGTGTCTGCCGGAGTTGGCTTTATGATTTTTTCAGCATATAAAAAACAGCATGACACTCATGCACGCAGCATGGAAGAAGCTAAGGCGCTTATCAAGAGACGCTCGCAGGAAAAAGCGGATGCAAGCAATAATCTTGAGAGAGAGAAGGGCAGGCTTTTTGATAAGGGAGAAGGTATTTATCCTGATACAGAGTGCGATTTTGAGACTATAACACGGGAGAAGCTTCTAAAGTGCCGCAATACAATTGATGACATATATCAGAAATATGGAGTTTCCTCGCTTTCAGAGCTGGAGCTGTTAGCACAGGAAAATGAGGAAGCTGCCGTGAATAAAAGCCTTTATGATGCGGCTGTTGCGGAGCTTTCGGAAGCACAAAGCGAATATAGGGCATTTGTCGGTGATGATGACCCGGAGAGAGTGCGTGTAATCTACAATGGACTGCGTGAGAAGATTGCCGTATTCGACGGAAAGCTTAAAGCCAGGAACGGACAAATACAGTCATATAGAGAGCTTGACAGGATTGTGAAGGACATTGATGAGCAGCTTAAGGAAAATACAGAAAAGGCAGAGGAGCTTGAAGCAGAGCTTAGGAAGCTTGCGGATGAAGCTGACAGTGATATACGGCGGCTTGATGAGCAGTCTGTAAGGAATGCTGTTGATGACAACGAGGCTGTCATGGAGGATATAAGGGGACAGTTAGGAGAGCTTGCGCTGCTGCTTAGAAGTCCTGAGCATGATGAGAATGAGTTAAAAAGGCTGTCGGCGGAGCTTACAGATGAGTATTCGCAGAAAAAGGAGCTATATGATGCATTGGAGCTTGCTGAGGAGAATATGCAGGCTGCGGTTGATGACATAAGCCGGAGCTTTGGACCGCTTCTCAATGAAAAGACAGCAGAAATTTTCTCGAATCTTACAGGTGGCAGATACGAGAAGGTCATGGTCGACAAAGAATACGCTATCCAGGCAAAGCCGAAGGCCGGAGGCTATCACGAATGGAAATATCTCAGCAGCGGAACAACGGATCAGGCTTATCTTTCACTCAGGCTTGCCATGACGGAGCTGATAACGGATAATGGCGAGAGGCTTCCGCTCATGCTCGACGATGTTCTGCTGCAATATGATGCCGAGAGGGCAGAAAATGCACTTGAATACCTGAAAAAGTATGCGCAGAATGCACAGATATTGTTCTTTACATGCAGAAATATGCAGGCTGAAGATATAATAAATCTCCGGAATATCATAGAATGAAAGGAAACATGCGATGAATCATTTTTCAATCTACGAGCTGCTGTGGTTATTTTTAATATATTCCTTTGCGGGATGGCTTTTTGAAACCACTTACGCAGCAATAAGACAGAAGCATTTTGTGAACAGAGGACTGGTGAGCGGTCCAATGTGTATCGTATATGGTATAGGAACTGTGCTTATGACAGTCGGCTTACAGGGAATTACCGGATTCTGGCTGTTCCTGTTCGCAACGGTGTACGCGGCAGCTATTGAACTTGCCGCCGGAAAACTCATAGAGCGAATATATCATGAGAGATGGTGGAATTACAGCAATATCAAGTGGAATCTTGATGGATATATATGTGTTCCGTTTTCGCTCATAAAGGGTGCACTTGGCTATCTTGTGGTCAGATATGTGAACAGGCTCCTGTTAAGCCTCATGCAGGTTATGCCGCAGCTTCTTATCCATATTGTGCTGATTATCCTGATATCAGTGCTGGCTGTGGACGTGCTTGCGTCATATATTCTTGTAAAAGGTAAGAGCAGACATCCCGAAAAGTGGGAGGAGGCTAATGATGCGATAGCCTCCGTGGGCTTTAGAATTGCGAAGGCAATCAACCGCACCATGGACAGGCGAATACATAAGGCATATCCGAAGGCTGCTAAGGTAGAAGCCGTACCGAAGGATAAAAGGGTGTTCGCGCAGGGCTGTGATTTTTATAAGGTGGTCATGCTGTTCTTTATTGGAGCATTCCTAGGGGACATAACGGAGACAATATTCTGCCGCATAACGGCTGGTGTGTGGATGAGCAGGAGCAGTGTTGTGTGGGGACCGTTCAGCATAGTGTGGGGGCTGGCAATCGCTGCCGCAACGGCAATGCTCTATAAATACAGGAATAAGAGTGACAGCTTCCTTTTCTGGACAGGGACTCTTCTTGGAGGTGCCTATGAGTATCTTTGCAGTGTGTTCACAGAGATAGTCTTTGGCAAGGTATTCTGGGATTACAGCAAGCTTCCGTTTAACCTTGGCGGCAGAATCAATCTTCTCTACTGCTTCTTCTGGGGAATAGCAGCCGTTGTGTGGCTCAAGCTCATATATCCGAGGGCATCAGCACTTATAGAGAAGATACCGATGGTTATAGGAAAGATTGTAACATGGGTTCTGATAGTGTTCATGTTGTGCAATATGGCTGTGTCAGGGCTTGCGCTTATAAGATACGATGAGAGAGAAAAAAATGTAGCGGCAGAGGCTAAGTGGCAGGTGTGGATGGATGAACATTATAACGATGCCAAGATGGAAAGGATATATCCTAATGCAAAGACGGTAGCCGATTAAGATTATGAAGTTTTGCCCCTGATATCAGATTACTGCGAAGAGAAATGCAATATGAAATCTTTGAAATTATTTTATTAAAAAATAATAGTTGTTTTCAGAAAATAATGGTATAATAATGAAAAACTTTTAGAGAAAATATAGTGGGTTGTGGAGCGGGCGGCATCAGCTTTGTTTCATCTATCCAGGAATGGAGGAAAACATGAACATATTTGAAAAAATACGCAAGGATGTTGTGTGGTCATCGATAGCATATCTTATAATTGGCTTTATTCTTCTTATCAAGCCGGGTACGGCACTTGTAACTATAGTTCATATCCTTGCACTTCTCGCGGTGGTTATGGGAGTTGTATCGCTTGTCACATATTTTAAGGACAAGTACAGTGTGGGAAACGGCGGAGTAATAAAAGGTATAGTATATTTTGTCATAGCGGCTTTCCTTTACTTCGGAGCAGGCTTTATCATCTCGATAGTGCCTTTTATACTTGGACTTCTCATCGTGATAAGCGGAATTGTGAAGCTTCAGGAGGCGCTTGATATGATGAAGTACAGAGCAGACGGAAGTGTGACGGTTCTTGTCATTGCGATACTGAGTCTTGTATTCGGAATACTTATTCTGATAAATCCTTTCGGAACAGCGGAGCTTCTGTTCAGAATAATTGGTATTGCGCTTATCTACAATGGTGTTTCAGACTTGTTGACCGTATTTTACTTTTCCAGGAAAACAAGATACTAGAAATCAACCTTTTTACTACATGACAGGTTTAAAAGCTTGTATTTGCAGCTGAACGAAAAACACTCTAAAAAGCTATTGACCCTGAACCCAACTTTAGGTATATATTTATTGCTGGGGTAAGGGTCAATTTTTTACTTGAACGCAGAATAAGCAATCCCCCGCTTCAAGTGTGTAGAGCACTAAGCGGTGG
>ERZ779802.587-NODE-587-length-13435-cov-4.036697_pt1 | contig 13435 bp, 11 predicted proteins | sample MGYA00511252_ERZ779802 | MGnify/ENA primary metagenome ERZ779802 (study PRJEB29588, sample SAMEA2153887) | human gut metagenome | biome: human gut; feature: human-associated habitat; material: faeces | place: Denmark | collected 2008/2010 ... | reverse complement strand
GTTAAAAAACTTATCGGCAAAGAGCCGTTCAAGGGCATTAACCCTGATGAGTGCGTAGCTGTAGGTGCTGCTATTCAGGGCGGCGTTCTCGGCGGCGAGGTAGAGGGACTTCTTCTCCTCGATGTTACACCTCTTTCACTCGGTGTTGAAACAATGGGCGGCGTAATGACAAAGATTATTGAGAGAAACACAACAATTCCTACAAAGAAGAGCCAGATTTTCTCAACTGCCGCTGATAACCAGACACAGGTTGAAATCAATGTTTTACAGGGTGAGCGTGAATTTGCAAGAGATAACAAGCAGCTCGGTTTGTTTGCTCTCACAGGCATTGCTCCAGCTATGCGTGGTATCCCGCAGATTGAAGTAACATTTGATATTGATGCAAACGGTATTGTTAATGTATCTGCAAAAGACCTCGGTACAGGCAAGGAGCAGAAGATTCAGATTCAGAACTCAACTTCAATGAGCAAGGAAGATATCGACAAGGCTGTTAAGGAAGCAGAGCAGTACGCCGCAGAAGATAAGAAGCACCGTGAAGAGGTTGACGCTAAGAACGAAGCAGAGAACCTTGTATATCAGGCTGAAAAGCTCGTAAACGAGAGCGGCGACAAGATTTCAGAGGACGAAAAGAATACAATCAATACAAAGTGTGCTGCAGTTAAGGACGCTATCGCTAAGAACGACAAGTCTATGATTGACGCTGCTAAGGAGGACTTACAGAAAGCTGTTTACGAAGTTTCTGCAAAACTTTATCAGCAGGCAAATCCGCAGGGTGCACAGGGTGCGGCTCCGCAGGGTGACCCACAGCAGGGCACACAGGGCGGCTCAAACGGTGACCCTAACGTATATGATGCCGATTTTAAGGATGTTGACGGCAACTGATTAAAAACGGCAGCCTATAAATAGATTTACACAATGATTGACTTCATTTGTTTTTCCTGTTAAAATTTGTTAAAGGGGCTGTTTTTTGCAACGGCTCCTTTAGCACTGTATGGATTTTTGACAGCGTATATAGATAACCTTTATACAGCTGATAACAAGTTATTAAAAGGTGAGAATGATGGCAGATAAAAGAGATTATTACGAGGTGCTTGGCGTTTCTAAGGGAGCAAGCGAAGATGAAATTAAAAAGGCTTACCGTCAAAGCGCTAAAAAGTACCACCCTGACCTCCATCCGGGAGATAAGGAATGTGAAGAAAAATTCAAAGAAGTCAACGAGGCTTACGAGGTACTTTCAGATAAAGATAAAAAAGCACGCTATGACCAGTACGGTCACGCAGGCGTAGACCCTAACTTCGGTGCGGGCGGCGCAGGCGGTTACGGTGCATACGGTCAGGGCATTGATATAGATGATATTTTTTCAAGCTTTTTCGGCGGATTCGGAGGCAGACGCTCCAATAATCCTAATGCTCCGAGCCGAGGCAGCGATGTTGAGGCAAGCATTTATATTTCATTTGAAGAGGCTGCAAAGGGCTGTAAAAAGACCGTAAGCTACGATTGCGTTTCTTCTTGTGACGAATGTCACGGTACGGGCGCAAAACCCGGTACTCAGCCTAAGACCTGCTCTGTGTGCGGAGGCTCGGGCAGAGTTACAATCAGCCAGCGTTCACCTTTCGGAGTTGTTCAGACACAGCGTGCCTGTGACGCTTGTCACGGTAAAGGCAAGATTATTGACAGTCCTTGCTCTAAGTGCGGCGGTTCGGGCAGAAAGCGCAGGACTAAAACTGTTGATATTACAGTTCCGGCAGGCATTAAAGACCAGCAGATTCTTAATGTCGGTGGCAGAGGCAACGCAGGTTACAACGGCGGCCCTTCGGGTGACCTTCATGTATATGTAAATGTTCAGCCGCATCCTGTATTTGAACGCAGAGGCGACGATGTATGGTGCAATCTTCCTCTTACATTTGCACAGGCTGCTCTCGGCGCAGAGGTGGTTGTTCCTACTCTTGACGGCAAGGTTTCGTATCAGGTTCACGAGGGTACACAGCCGGGCGATGTATTTAAGCTTAAGGGCAAAGGCATTCAGCGCCTTAACGGCAGAGGAAAAGGCGACCAGTATGTGCGTGTAACCATTGAAGTTCCGAAGAATCTTAACGCTAAGCAGAAGAATCTTATAAAAGAATTTGAGAATGTTACAAACGAAAAGAACTACGCACAGCGCAACAGCTTTTTTGAGAAAATAAAGAGAATGTTCAACGAATAATTCTGATAACAGTATATAAAGGGGCTTAACAAATGGAGTCTTGGACAGAAATAAAAATTGCGGTAAACGCAAAGGATATAGACAGGGCAGGCGACATTGCGAATGTTGTAGTGCCTTACGGAATTTATATTGAGGACTACACTGCTCTTGAGCAGGAAGTGCAGGAGATTGCACACATTGACCTTATAGATGAGGATTTGCTCAAGAAAGACAGGAGCGTTGCCTATGTTCATATTTACCTTGAGCCTGATGTTTCTCCGAACGAGGCTGTAGCCTTTTTGTCCGAAAGGTATAATGCAGAGGGCATTGAGCATAAAATTGAATTGCTCGACTGTGCCGAAGAAGATTGGAGAAACAATTGGAAAAAGTATTTTAATCCGATTGCCGTTGGAGAAAAGCTCCTTATTCGCCCGAGTTGGAGAGATGATTACGATCCGCAGGGCAGAATTGTTTTAAATATTGACCCTGGTTTGGCATTTGGCACAGGCAGTCACGAAACCACAAGACTTTGCCTTGAAATGTGCGAAAAGTATATGAAAAAAGGCGACAAAGTGCTTGATGTGGGTTGTGGCAGCGGTGTGCTCGGTATTGCGTCTTTGCTTATGGGTGCAGAAAGTGCTGTAGGAGTTGACATTGACGATGTTGCGGTAAGAACCGCAAAAGAAAATGCCGAAATTAACAATGTGGCTGACCGCTTTACTGCAATCTGCGGCAGCTTTACAGATAAAGTAACAGGTAAGTATGACATTGTACTTGCAAATATTGTAGCAGACGCAATTATGTTCCTTTCAAAAGGTGTAAAAGACTTTATGAAAGACGATGCGGTTTATATTATGAGCGGTATTATTGATACCCGTGCCGAAGAGGTAAAGGAATCAATCGGCAAGGATTTTGACATTATAGAAGAACACCTTGAAAAAGGTTGGGTGTGCCTTGCCGCAAAAGCAAAAAAATAAGGTAATAAATGTGCTGTATAGTGCGATATTTACTGAACATTTGTCATAAAACTGTCACAATAGTGTGATAAAATCTAAATAATTTTGATGCTCGGAGGCACGATTATGAAAAAACCAAATAAAAAGAATACAGTAAATCTGTTTTTCTCTGCATTCCTTATTCTTGCGTTTGTAGTATGCGCACACTTTTTCTCTAATTTTGCACTTGGACAGAATCAGGTGCTTTCAAATGTAATTCAGTTGTTTGTTTACACAGTGTTCGGTCTGCTTTTGTTCTATGCAACAAGAGTCGGCGACGGAAAGCCTGTAAAGCGTTTTTCACCGATTACATTAATAATTATGGTATTGCCTGCGCTTTACATAATGATTGCAAGCATAGCAAGCGGTATGCCGCTCCACAGCGCATTTGTTATAAATGACAGTTCAATCAGCATTGTAACAACACTTGCAGCCGTTGTATTCGGTTACGGTATTCCATACACATTCTTAAGCGGTTTTGAAATTGCCGAGGAAGAGAACGAAAGCGAGAAAAAATTCGTTGAGGGCGGTATAGAAGCTGACATTCAGGATGTTGAAAATGAAGAAGAGTCAGAGGAAACTTCCGAAAATGCCGAAGAAACCGAAACAAGCGAAGAAAACACAGAAGAATAATTTGTTTTACTTATTAATTTGACAGCGACTTGACAAAATCGAGCCGCTGTTTTATTATTTAAGCGGTGCCTTATACGGTTATTTAAGAATTAAAGGCTTTTTATCATAAGTTTGGGTAATTTATAGTTCAGCGGAATACTTCAGCCAAGTAATTATAAAAGTTTGGTCAACCTTTAAAAAGGCTTGACCTAAATTTTTAAATTATTACACTAAACCGTGAGCCAAACAATAATTTATTATTGTTACCCCAACATTTAAAACCGAATTAAAGAGGGTGAATTTATGGACGAAAAGGATAAGTTTGACGGAACAGAAAAAATTGAAGAGGAAGAAGAAAAAGTATATATCGCCCGTCACGCAAAAAAAGACGAAGAGGACAGATTTGCGGATATTGAAAATTTTGATGTTGATAATACCGAAGCTGTTGAAAATAAAGAAGTTGAAAAAAATTCAAACGATGTACCGAATAATGAGCCTGCCATAGACAGCACAGAGAATTTTGATGTTCACAGCGATAATTACGGCGATGATTTTGACTGTCAATCGATAGCAAGCAAAAATCATATACCGTCGGATAATCCGAAAAAAAGCAACAGAGATTACGGTGACGGTTTTGACGCTCAAACGGGTGAGGACAGACACGAATTTAAGCGCAGACAACCGAATAATGATGACTATTATGAGAATAATGCAGATACGGACGATTATTCGGGAAAGCCGAAAAAGCAGAAAAAAGCGAAAAAACAAAAGCAGAAAAACAGTAAGGCGGCTATGGTATGCGTAGTGGTAGCCGTTGCGGTTATAGTAGTATGTGTGCTTGCTTTTGTGCTTTCAAAATGTTCGTTTGGCAATAAAAAACCGACGGTGACAAATGCACCTACCACGAAAGAGACTGTTGCCACAACTCAAGAGCCGACAACGGAAACCGAGCCTGAAACCGAATCGGAGTATGTTCCCGATTACACGGAGTATGTGGAGGAAACCACAGAACAGCCTTACACAGAGGAGTACACAGAGCCGGAAACAGAGCCTTACACAGAAGAATATACCGAACCCGAAACTTACGAATCTACCCCGGATACAGAACCTGTAACGGAGTATGTTCCCGACGAAACAACACAAATTGTATAAAATGGAGATGTAAAAAATATGGGATGTAGTCATGATTGTTCATCTTGCAGCTCTGACTGCAAGTCAAAAAATTCGGAAAGTTTGCGTGAAAGCCTTAATCAATACAGCAGTGTAAAGAAAGTAATTGCCGTAGTATCGGGCAAGGGCGGAGTAGGCAAAAGCCTTGTTACTTCAACTCTTGCGGTAACTTTCAATCGTCTTGGTAAAAAAACGGCTATTCTTGACGCAGATATTACAGGCCCGTCAATTCCAAAGGCTTTTGGCATTAACGAAAGAGCAAAGGGCAACAAATACGGAATTATTCCTGTTACAACCGAAACGGGAATTGATATTATGTCAGTAAACCTTTTGCTTGAAAATCCGACCGACCCTGTTGTATGGCGTTCACCTGTCATTACAGGCACGGTAAAGCAGTTTTGGAAAGATGTTATCTGGGAAAACGAGGACTATATGTTTGTTGATATGCCTCCGGGAACAGGAGATGTTCCGCTTACCGTATTCCAGAGTTTGCCGATTGACGGAATCATTGTAGTTGCATCTCCGCAGGAGCTTGTTTCCATGATTGTCGAAAAGGCGGTAAAAATGGCAAATATGATGAATGTGCCGATTCTCGGTCTTGTTGAGAATATGAGTTATTTTGTATGTCCCGATTGCGGCAAAAAGCATAATATTTTCGGTGAAAGCCATATTGATGAAATTGCCGAGCGTTACAATACAAAGGTACTTGCAAAGCTTCCTATTGACAGCGACCTTGCCAAGTGTGTCGACGATGGCAGAGTAGAACTCTTTGAGGGCAACTACCTTGATGATGCCGCACAGGAAATCGAAAAAGCACTTGCGTGAATAATAAATTATGATTTTGCGCAAATTTAAGATAAAATCTTATAATCGCTTTACGAAATGTTTTTCTGAAACATAATTTTAAAGCTAAGGCTCTTCTGAACGAAGAGCCTTTTGTTATGCACTTTAGTTAAATAAATTGTAATTTTATGCTTTATTATATTCAAAAATATGCTTGCATTTATATGCGTTAAAATGGTATAATTATGCTGTTCTATGGAATGTAATTGATATGAAATTTGGAGGAACAGAAAAATGCACAGATGTCCGGATTGCGGAGAAAGATTTGAGGGTAATATATGTACCTTTTGCGGCAGACCCGTACCGCAAGAAGAATTAGAACAGGAAAAAGCCGTTCAGGAAAAATCCGACGAACAGGCAAATATAAATAATTCTGAAGAAGTGTCGAAATCTGCAGTTGAAAATACTGCTTTAAACAGTGCCGGTGTTCAGCCTGTAAACGAATACGCACAAAACGGTTACAGCACGCAGTCTGTAAACAACTATGCTCAAAAAAATTACAATTCACAGCATAGTTACGGAAACCTTAATTACAACAACAGCGCAATGCCGAGCGGTTATACTAATCAAAATCAGCCGTTTTCGGATGTTGTAAATACCCGTGAAAAGAAAAAATCAAAAACAGCTCGCATAGTTGTTCCTGTTGTTGTAAGTGTATTGATTATCAGCCTTTGTGTTGTCGGATATACCGTCATAATGAATGTAATCAAAAATAATAAATTTAATAAGGGAATAGGTGAGTTTACGGGTGCGGATGACTCTGCTGCCGTTTCGTCCGTGAGTATGGATTTGGACGAAAACTCGTATTGCTTTTACACTGAAAACGATGACGGAACTGTTACAGTCACAGGTATTGACACCGTGGATTACTACAATGATTTTAAGGATGAAGTTGTAGATGATACTTACAATTTTTATTTTAATATTCCGAGTGAAATTAACGGCAAAACCGTAACTGCTATCGGAAAAATCAATCCGACCAATCCTCTTTCCTCGGGTACTCTCCATATTTATATTACAGTACCCGGTACAGTAAAGACAATACAGAGCGATACTTTTAAACTGTCGGAACATGTGCGTGAAATTACCTTTGAAGACGGTGTTGAAACTCTTGAGCCTGACGCTATTGTGGATTGCTATTCGCTTGATAGGGTTAATATTCCGGAATCGGTGACCGTTATAGGCGAGCATGCGGTAGGCTTTTTTATTGCGGGAGATACATTTTCAGAGCCTGTCGGCAAAAGAGAATATACACGTTCTCCGCTTACTCACATATACGCTAAAGAAGGCTCGGCTGCCGACAGATACGCTAAGGATAACGATTTGTATATTGAATATAACTGATGCTTTGGTTAATCGTGAGCGTTTAAATTCTAAAGGCTTTTATCGAAGGTTGAGATAATTGCTTAGATGAAATTATGTAAAATAATAAACTTAAGGTTCTCTGCTGCGGAGAACCTTTTTGTTATGAAATTATAAAAATATACAATATATTGCTTTTTTATATGTAAATAAAAGCAATTGATTTTTGCATAAACAAAATGGTATAATTATGCAATAGTATGGCAAATATATTTTGCTTATTTAAGGAGAGGTATAGTAAATGAAATGTCCTAATTGCGGAAATGAAATCACAGGTAAGTTTTGCACAAGCTGCGGCACACCCGCTCCTGTCGAAGAGCCTGTAAAAGAGCAGGAAACTCAAACACAGCCTGCACCACAGCCGTATCAGTATAATTCATCTGCTAATCAGCCAAACGGTATACCTGTAAATAACGGTTACACAGGTCAGCAGTTTACAAATGTTCCTAACAACAATATGCCTAATCAGCCTAAAAAAGGTATGAGCGGCGGTAAGGTTGCGGCTATTGTAATCAGCGTTATTCTCGGTATCATAATTATTCTTGCTGTTGTTTTCGGCATTGTAGCCTGCAACGTTTTTAAGACTGTCGGTTCGGTTATTGGTGGCGTTAAGGAAGGCGTAAGCATATTTGTAGAAGATAATGAAAGCAAATACAACAGTGACAGCAGCGCTGAGAGCAGTGAAAGAAATTATGACAGTGCAAGCCATTTTTACTATCAGGAGATTAACGACGGCAGCGAAATTGAAATCACAGGCTATAATTATATGGACACATTTGACGAAACATTTACCGATAAGAATTTTGAAATCAGAGTTCCGAACGAAATTAACGGCAAGCCTGTAACAAGCGTTTATGAGATATATGTTTATAATTATTCGAATATCGACACCGATGATTTGAATATGAAGCTTATAATCCCCGGCTCTGTTAAGAATATTGAGAGCTGTGCTTTGTGGGGCTTAGAGGGCGTAACCGAAATTGTTTTTGAAGATGGTGTTGAAAGCATTGGAGACTATGCTGTTTATAACTGCAAGTATCTTAAAAAGATTACAATTCCGGAGTCTGTAACATATATCGACGATGTCGGTGTCGGATATTTAGATTCAAATGAAGAAAATGTTATTTCAAAAGACCTTGTTATTGTAGCAAAGAAAGGCTCAGCAGCCGAAAAATACGCTCAGGATAACGGCTTTAAGGTTGAGAATAACTGATTTGGCAAAGCTAAAAATTGATAACCTTTTATATAAAACCGCTCTCTGCTTTTACGGAGGGCGGTTTTTTCGGTATATAAAGAAAAATTTGGGGTAAAATAGTATCTGCTGCGGCACAAATTTAAAAAACTCAAGTAAAAATGCCGTAAAATCGGGATAAAAACGCTTGACAAAACGATATTTGTTGAGTTATAATACTAAATTGCAGAGCAATGTGTAATTGCACCTTGCTCGCCAATCAGCCCTGCTTGACAGGGCGGTTAATCAATTTCTTAATATTTTGGAAAGGAGGAAAAATATGCCTACATTTAACCAGTTGGTAAGAAAGGGCAGAGAGGTTTCCGAAAAGAAAGCTAAGGCTCCTGCACTCTTAAAGGGTTGGAACTCTAAGAAGCGTGTTGCTATCAACCAGAGCTCACCACAGAAGAGAGGTGTGTGCACAGCCGTAAAGACTGCTACACCTAAAAAGCCTAACTCAGCTCTCAGAAAGATTGCCAGAGTAAGACTTTCTAACGGTATCGAAGTTAGTTCTTACATCCCAGGTGTTGGTCACAACCTTCAGGAGCACAGCGTTGTTCTTATTCGTGGTGGCCGTGTTAAGGACTTGCCTGGTGTTCGTTATCACATTGTTCGTGGTACACTCGACGCACAGGGCGTTGCAGGAAGAATGCAGTCCCGTTCTAAGTATGGCGCAAAGCGTCCAAAGGCAGGTAAATAAGGAATTGACATAACTTCGGCTTAAATTGATTTTAAGTTCTGCTATGCGGCAGGATTTCTATATATATTTATGGATTTCTTGTTGGCATACGGGAGTTTGTCGCTTTCGAGTACCTATGATATCTCAATTATTGTGAAGGAGGGAAGCAAAGTGCCAAGAAGAGGTTCTATTGCGAAGCGTGACGTATTACCGGATCCGCTTTATAATTCAAAACTTGTAACTCGTCTTATCAATAACATTATGTATGACGGTAAAAAGGGCGTTGCTCAGAAGATTGTTTACGGTGCATTTGAAATCATTGCTGATAAGACAGGTAATAACCCACTTGAGGTTTTCGAGCAGGCTATGGAAAATGTAATGCCAGTTCTCGAGGTAAAGGCTCGCCGTGTAGGTGGTGCCACATATCAGGTTCCTATGGAGGTTCGTCCTGAGAGAAGACAGACACTCGGTCTTCGTTGGATTTCAACTTACTCAAGAGCCAGAAATGAAAGAACAATGAAGGAAAGACTTGCAGGAGAAATTCTTGATGCTACTAACAGCACAGGCGGTGCCTTCAAAAAGCGTGAAGACACTCATAAGATGGCTGAAGCAAACAAGGCTTTCGCTCATTACAGATGGTAATTTTTATTACCGGAGTAATTTTTAGAGGAGGATTTTATGCCAAGACAGGTTTCACTTGAACAGACAAGAAACATCGGTATCATGGCTCACATCGATGCCGGTAAAACTACAACAACAGAGCGTATCCTGTATTACACTGGCGTAAACCATAAAATCGGCGAAACACACGATGGTGCTTCAACTATGGACTGGATGGTTCAGGAGAAAGAACGTGGTATCACAATCACTTCTGCTGCAACAACAGCATTTTGGTTCGGTAGCAAGCATCAGTACAAGAAACACAGAATCAACATCATCGACACACCTGGTCACGTTGACTTCACCGTTGAAGTTGAGCGTTCACTCCGTGTACTTGACGGTTCTGTAACAGTTCTTTGTGCTAAGGGCGGCGTTGAGCCTCAGTCTGAAACCGTATGGCGTCAGGCTGACAACTACGGCGTACCAAGAATGGTTTACGTTAATAAAATGGACATCATGGGTGCTAACTTCTACCATGTTGTACAGATGATGAAGGACAGACTTAAATGTAACGCTGTTCCGATTCAGCTCCCAATCGGTGCCGAAAGCGACTTCACAGGTATTATCGACCTCGTTACTATGAAGGCCGAGATTTACCACAATGAAGACGGTACAGATTACAGTGAGGAAGAAATTCCTGAGAACATGCAGGATCTTGCTAACGAGTATCACGAGAAACTCATCGAGTCAGTTGCTGAGCTTGACGAGGATCTTATGGAGAAATACTTCGGCGGCGAGGAAATTTCTATAGATGAAATTAAGAAAGTTATCAGAAAAGCTACAATCGACAATACAATGGTTCCTGTAACTTGCGGTTCTTCATACCGTAACAAGGGCGTTCAGATGCTCCTTGACGCTATTATCGATTATATGCCTGCTCCAACCGACGTTCCTGCTATCAAGGGTACAAACCCTGAAACAGGCGAAGAAGTTGAAAGACATTCTTCTGATACAGAGCCTTTTGCGGCTCTCGCATTTAAGATTGCAACTGACCCGTTCGTAGGTAAGCTCTGCTTCTTCAGAGTTTACTCAGGTATTGTTAAGGCCGGAGATACAGTTTACAACTCTGTAAAAGACAACAACGAGCGTATGGGCAGAATTCTTCAGATGCACGCTAACGACAGAAAAGATATCGACTGCTGCTATGCAGGTGATATTGCTGCTGCTGTTGGTCTTAAGAATACAACAACAGGTGACACACTCTGCGACGAAAAGAATCCTGTAGTTCTTGAGTCTATGGAGTTCCCGGAGCCTGTTATCAGAGTAGCTATCGAGCCTAAGACTAAAGCCGGTCAGGAAAAGATGGGTATTGCTCTTGCAAAGCTTGCAGAAGAAGACCCAACATTCCGTGCTTATACTGATGAAGAAACAGGTCAGACAATTATCGCAGGTATGGGTGAGCTTCACCTTGAGATTATCGTTGACCGTCTTCTCCGTGAGTTTAAGGTAGAGGCTAATATCGGTGCTCCGCAGGTTGCTTACAAAGAAACAATCCGTAAAGAGGCTTCTGTTGATGAGAAGTATGCTCGTCAGTCAGGTGGTAAGGGTCAGTACGGTCATGTTAAGATTAATGTATTCCCTAACAAGGACAAGGGTTACGAGTTCGTTAATAACATTGTCGGCGGTGCTATTCCTAAGGAATATATTCCTGCTGTTGACCAGGGTATCCAGGGCGCAATGCTCAGCGGTGTACTCGCAGGTTACAATGTAGTTGACGTTAAGGTTGAGCTTTATGATGGATCTTACCACGAGGTTGACTCATCAGAAATGGCATTTAAGATTGCCGGTTCTATGGCATTCAAAGAGGCTATGAGAAAAGCTGATCCTGTTCTCCTTGAGCCTATCATGAAGGTTACAGTTATCGTTCCTGACGAATACCTCGGTGATGTTATCGGCGACCTTAACTCTCGTCGTGGTATGATCCAGAGCATGGAAGCAGAGAACGGTGCACAGAGAGTAACAGCTCATGTTCCGCTTTCAGAAATGTTTGGTTATGCTACTGATATGCGTTCTAAGACACAGGGCCGTGGTCAGTATGTAATGGAGCCTGATACTTATGCAGAAGTTCCGAAGAACATTGCTGAAAAGATTATGAGCGAGAGAGCTAAGAAGGACTAATTAATCCTTTTTGCTGAATATATTAGGTTTTTTATAAAAACCTCTTGATTTTTTGCTGATTTGTTGGTACAATAGCATTAAATCTATTGTAATGTAAATTACAATGAATTACCATATTTAAGGAGGAAATTTCCAATGGCAAGAGAAAAATTCGAAAGAAATAAACCCCATGTAAACATTGGTACAATCGGCCACGTTGACCATGGTAAAACAACACTTACAGCTGCAATTACAAAGGTTCTCAACTTAGAAGGCGACGCTGACTTCGTTGATTACGCTAACATCGATAAGGCTCCTGAAGAGAGAGAGCGTGGTATCACAATTAACACAGCTCACGTTGAGTACGAGACAGAAAAACGTCACTATGCACACGTTGACTGCCCAGGCCATGCTGACTATGTAAAGAACATGATCACAGGTGCTGCTCAGATGGACGGCGCTATCCTCGTTGTATCAGCTGCTGACGGTCCTATGCCACAGACAAGAGAGCACATCCTTCTTTCTCGTCAGGTAGGTGTACCTTACATCGTAGTATTCATGAACAAGACAGACCAGGTTGACGATCCTGAGCTTCTTGAGCTCGTAGAGATGGAGATCCGTGACCTCCTCAACGAGTATGACTTCCCGGGCGATGAAACACCAATCATCAAGGGTTCAGCTTACCTCGCACTTACAAGCGATTCTAAGGATCCTAATGCTCCTGAGTATGCTTGCATCCACGAGCTTATGGATGCTGTTGACGAGTTTATCCCAACTCCTGACCGTAAGGCTGACCAGCCATTCCTTATGCCTGTTGAGGACGTATTCACAATCACAGGTCGTGGTACAGTTGCTACAGGTAGAGTTGAAAGAGGTCAGATCAGAACTTCTGAGGAAGTTGAGATCGTTGGTCTTACAGACGAGAAGAGAAAAGTTGTTGTTACAGGTCTTGAGATGTTCAGAAAGACTCTTGACTATGCTGAGGCTGGTGACAACGTAGGTGTACTTCTCCGTGGTGTTCAGAGAACTGAAATCCAGAGAGGTCAGGTACTTGCTAAGCCAGGTACAATTCACCCACACACAAAGTTCCGTGGTCAGGTTTACGTTCTTACAAAGGACGAGGGTGGCCGTCATACACCATTCTTTAACAACTACCGTCCACAGTTCTACTTCAGAACAACTGACGTTACAGGTACAATCTCACTCCCAGAGGGTACAGAGATGTGTATGCCTGGCGATAACGTTGAGATGGATGTTGAGCTTATCACTCCAATCGCTATCGAAGTAGGTCTTCGTTTCGCTATCCGTGAGGGTGGTAGAACAGTAGGTTCAGGTGCAGTTATCGCTATTAACGAGTAATTCACTTTGAATTTATAACACTTTCTTAAATAATTGAGCCGATTCGCAAGAGTCGGCTCTTTTTGTGTTTATTGAAAAGTAAATTTGGGTTTTGACTATTTGTAAAATGTGGGAAAGTATGATTTCCTTTTCTTGTTGCTTTCACTTTTCAAGGCTAACACCGTTGTGTTCAAGCCGCAAAACAGCAAACTGTTTTGCTATCATTAGATTGCATAAACGGAAAGTATTTGTGGGCTTTGCCCACA
>ERZ779802.566-NODE-566-length-13719-cov-2.671619_pt1 | contig 13719 bp, 10 predicted proteins | sample MGYA00511252_ERZ779802 | MGnify/ENA primary metagenome ERZ779802 (study PRJEB29588, sample SAMEA2153887) | human gut metagenome | biome: human gut; feature: human-associated habitat; material: faeces | place: Denmark | collected 2008/2010 ... | reverse complement strand
TGAATCGGCTACGGTTACCTTGATTCGCTATCTTTCTATTTCTTCTGTCCGTTAACCATCCCACAAAAAATCTTGATGAGGGATTATTAATTAATTCGGAAAATGATAATAAAGCGGTTTCGGTTGAATGGGACGGAAAGAACATAGTATTGTAAAATTAAATATGATTTTGGCTTTTGACAATAAAACCTAAAAGGGTATATCGGATATGTATTGTATGAGTGACGATTATTTGGTGCAGGAACTTATTGATGAACAAAAATCAAATAAAATAAATCAATAAGTAATTGTAAAATGTATAAATATGTGTTATAATCGATAGCACAATAATGAGTTTAAAGCAAAATTAATATATTTGATAAAGTTAATATGTGTTTTACGGAAAGGAAGATTCTTGTGAAATATCATAAGCTGTTGGAAAATGCCAAGAAGCCGAAGGGCTTTTGGGGCAAAAAAATGATTAGTTCCATGAATGAAGGACATTACGAGCTTACCGGTTGGGCGCTTGATCATATAAATTTTGAAAGACATTATCGTGTGCTTGATGTTGGCTGTGGCGGCGGTCTTACCGTGTCGAGAATAGCAGAGAGAATCGGTAACGGCAAGGTTTACGGAATAGATTATTCTGCGCTTTGTATCAAACATTCAAAGGCACAGAACAGAAAAAACATTCTCTGTAATAAGGTTAAAATCGTACTTGCCTCGGTTTCGTCTTTGCCGTTTGAGGATTGCAGCTTTGATGTTGTAATTGCGGTAGAAACCTATTACTTCTGGCCGGACAAACTTAATGATTTAAAAGAAATTTATAGAGTGTTAAAGCAAAACGGCAGGATTATGCTTGTATTTGAAATGCTGAAAACTCCCGAAGAACCTGATAAATGGAAGGCTGTAGAGGACAAGGTAGGCATAAAAACAGTGACAGAGGAGGAGATACGGGAAATGCTTGCAAAGGCAGGCTTTGAAGACATTGAAACCCATAAAAAGGACGGCACTACATGGCTTTGTGCCATCGGTGTCAAAAAATAAATAAAAGCAGGTGAATATATGAAGGCTTTAATTACAGGAGCAAGTTCGGGGATTGGTAAGGAAATTGCGAGAATCTTGGCTGCAATGGGGTATGATTTGATAGTTGCGTCAAGAAACTATGATAAGCTGACAGAGCTTAAGGCTGAACTTAAAAATGTAAATGTCAGAGTAATCACCATTGATTTGTCACGGGAACAAGACGCTATTGATTTGTATGAGCATTTAAAAGACGAGGATATAGATTTTCTCGTCAATAATGCAGGCTTTGGCGCATATGGCAGATTTTTGGATGTACCGCTGAAAAAAGAGCTTGATTTAATTCACACAAATATAAGTGCAGTGCATATTCTGACAAAATGCTTTTTGCAGGATATGGTTAAGAAAAATAAAGGCTACATTCTTAATGTAGGCTCGTCAGCGGGCTTTTTGGCGGGTCCGACTTTTTCAAGTTATTATGCATCAAAAAATTATGTTGTAAGGCTTACAGAGGCTGTTCACGAAGAACTGAGGCGACAGGGCAGTAATGTTAAAATTTCCGTGCTTTGTCCCGGTCCTGTGAATACTAATTTTAATAATGTTGCGGATGTAAAGTTTTGCCTTAACGGACTTTCGCCGGATTTTGTTGCTAAGTATGCGATTGAGAAAACTATGAAAGGCAAAATGGTTATTATTCCCGGCTTTACAATGAAAGTAGCAAAAGTTGCTCAACGGTTTGTGAGTGAAAATATGCTTACACGCATTTCCTACAATGTGCAGAGCAAAAAAGAGGGACAAAGGTCAGATACCGAACAAAAAAATTTTAATAAAGCAGAACACGCTTAAAAAGGAGCGGAGAAAATATGAAAAGATTTGTATTATTAATGTTTACGGTTCTTTTCATAATTTTCTCCGCTGTTTCTGTTTTTGCCGCCGATACAAACGGCGTAGCTTTCAAAACAGAAGATATAAATTGTTATAAAGGCAGAATTTTTAAAGTTGATGTAAAGGCAAAATCGTCCGAAAAAATCTCTGCCGTATTATTAAAATTTACTTATGACAGAAATATAATAGAATACCGTTCAATCAGCACCGATTCGGACAGTCTGGCTTATGCTTATGATAACGGAAGTACATTAAATGTATCTTACCTTTGCAAAGACGGCAAAAATATTGATAATGACACGGTAATACTTACTTTAGAATTTAAGGCAACAGCCGAAGGTCAGAGTAATTTGCAATATACAGCCTATGACTGTGTTAATTCTTCGGCAGAAAGCGTTGAAATTTCGCAATGCTCAAGCGGTAAGGTAAGTGTTACAAAACAAGGCAGTGAAAAATCAAATGATAATGAAAAATCGGATACAACGGAATATAAATCCGAAAACAATGAAAGTACAGGAAATTCAGAAAAAAGCAGTATTGACGAACTCGGTTCATTAAACGGCAAATTTTCAGATAACACTGTATTTATGCTTATAGTAGGAGTTATTTGCGGACTTGCTGTCGGTGTTTTGTGTTTTGTGCTGTATTTATCTGTGATAAAGCGGAAAAATAAGGCAAAAGAGGAAAAAGACAGGCATTAACTTGACATAACACCGATTATGCTATAAAATTTAATTTGAACTTAATATTTGTTATGGTTTATTCATTTAATTAATAGGGAAGACGGTGCAAGTCCGTCACAACCGCCATTACTGTAAACAGTTATAGCCTTGGCTCATGCCATTGGGAAACCGAGAAGGCGCCTTGGCTGCTTTGATGCAGACTGTAAGTCAGGAGACCTGCCATAACATAGTTTGAAAAACTTTCTTGGGCAGTGGGAGAATAGTTATTGGGTAAATTATTACCCTTTATATAGCTATGCCTCTTTTAAGGGGCTATTTTTTATTTAAGGAGAATGTTTATGAAAACAACAGCAAAATTTATTTCTGCTTCACTTGCTACTTTGCTTGTTTCTGCATCTGCAGTTACGGCATTTGCGGCAGAAACAAAGGACATTACAGTTTCACTCCGTATTGAGGGTGTGAATTCTTGTGTGCTTTATGACAATTATGAAATTCCACAGGGCAGTACAGCGTCTGACCTTATTCAGTACGCAGACAAGCTTTCTGATGATGTTACGGTAACAGGCGCCGAAAATAATTACATAACAGATGTAAACGGCGAAACAGCAGGCAAATTCGGCGGCTGGGACGGCTGGCAGTATATTGTAAATTCAGTTTCACCAAATGTTGGCGTAGGTGATTACACACTTAGCGACAATGATACAGTTGTTCTTTATTACGGTGATTTTCCTTGTCTTCTTCCGCAGATTGACACTTCGGCATTAAACAGTGACGGCAAAATCAGCTTTAATGCAGAGTCAACTACATATGACAGCGACTGGAATCCGACCGTAAGCACAGTTGCTATTGCAGATATGACAGTTACTTTTGACGGTCATACTTATACAACAGATGAAAACGGTACAATTTCACTTAGCAAGGCTGATTTTACATCAGGTGAGCATAGTGTTCAGGTTGAAAAGAAAAATTCAAACGGTGCTCCTGCCGTACTTCGTTATGCTGACGACTTTACAGTTAATATTGCAAGAGAAAACACAATTAATGTAAATCTCAGAATTGAAGGTCCGGAGGCTTGCTACCTTAAAGACACATTTGAAATTGCAAAGGACAGCAATGTCGGTCAGCTTATCTCATATGCAGACGAAGTTTCTGATAATATCGAAGTAGTAGGTGCAGATGCAGGCTATATTTCAGAGGTAAACGGCATTGCAGCAGGTTCATTCGGCGGCTGGGACGGCTGGTATTATGCTGTAAACAGCGTAGTTCCTAATGTAGGAGTAAGCGGTTATACACTTAGTAATAATGATACAGTAGTTCTTTATTACGGTGAGTATCCATGCTACCTCCCGATTGCAGATACTTCATTGCTTACAAGCGAGGGTAAAATTACTTTTACAGCAAAGGCTACATTCGGTGACGCTGTTCTTCCGATTGATAATATGACAGTATATTTTGACGGCAAAGAATACACAACAGATTATAACGGTGTAGTTGTAATTGATAAGGATCAGCTTACATTCGGCGACCACAGCTTACAGGTTGAAAAGTACGGTTACAGCGGTGCTCCTGCAGTTCTTCGTTACGCAGATGACTACACAGTATTTGTAGATACAAAGATTGTCAATGATGTAAACCTTGACAGTAAGGTAGACATTAACGATGTTACAGCTATTCAGACATACCTTAGCAATTATAACAATATTAGCGAAGAACAAGTAAGAATTGCTGATGTAAACAAAGACGGAAAAGTTGATGTAAATGATGTTACAGCACTTCAGACAATTCTTTCGGGTGAAACAGAATAATTCTAATAAGGAATGATAATTATGCTGAAAAAACTGACAGCTTTACTTATATGCGCAGTAATGTTATCTTTATCGGTAACAGTAAATGCGGCTGAAAACTACACAAAAGAAGATATTTCAAAAACTATAGACGGAATTATCTCGTATAAATCGGCAATTTTAAAGGCTGACGATACAGCTTCGTTTGTACAAAAACTTTCTGAAACCACGGATAATTCTGAAACACAGTGGTATATTATTTCTTTGTCAAAATACGGTACAGATGTAACTGCTGTACAAAGTTCTATGATAAAATCTGCCGAAAAGTTATATAAATCAAAAAGCAAAGCTACAGATTTTCAGCGTACCTCACTTGCACTTTATGCCTGCGGACTTAATCCTGAAAATATCAACGGCAAAAATTTGCTCAGTGACGGAGTTTATAACAGTGAAAATGTGAACAAGCAAGGCATAAATGCATATGTTTATGCCTTGCTGTCACTCGACTGTGCAAATGCAAAAGTTCCGAGTGAAGCAAAATATGACAGAGAATATTTTATTAAAAAAATTATAGGCTTACAGCTTTCGGACGGTGGTTTTACACTTATGGGAAAGTCTGCCGATACCGATGTTACCGCAATGTGCTTACAGGCACTTGCTCCTTATAAATCTGACAGTACGGTAAAAGAATCTATTGACAGAGCACTTGATGTTTTATCTAAAAAACAAAATGAAAAAGGCGGATATTCTTCTTTCGGCACAGTAAATTCCGAGAGTGTTTCCCAAGTTATTTCTGCGCTTGTTGCACTCGATATAGATGTGCAGTCGGATTCAAGATTTATTAAAAACGGCAACACTCTTGTTGACAATCTCATGACTTTCAAAAATTCGGACGGCGGTTTTTCTCATATTGAAAACGGAAAATCGAATAATATTGCGTGTTATCAGGCATTAAACTCACTTGTTGATTTATATAAATATATGTCAAAGGGCAATACCGAGATTTTTGAATTTGACGATACAAAGAAAAATAATTCTAATAGCGAAAATTCCCGACAGAACACTGAAAATTCAAACACAGACAGTTCTGAGGTTAATATAGACAGCAACAATAAAAATAATTCTGTAAATACAGGTGATATTACAGAAAAACATAATTCGCAAGTTGATGAAGAACAGCAGGAAACAACTGTAAAGCCCGAATCCAATAATGCGGAAAATTATGATGATCAGGTAATGGCTTTGGCAGATGACAATTACGAGCCTTTTACGCTTGCATCTACTCCGGATTCCGTTGCGGCGGCAAATTCGGATGACGACAATAATTTTATTTTCTATGTTTCTCTTATCGGACTTGTGGCAGTAGCGGCTGTGCTTTTAATTATAAGATTAACAGTGCTGAAAAAAGACGGTGAGCCGTTCAGATTATTCGGCAAAAGAAAAGGTGACAAATAATGAAATTAAAACTTTTATTACTTGTATTGATAATTACTGCCGTGCTATGCGGCTGTTCGGTTCAGACTCCCGATGACTACTATTCCTCTTCATCTCAAAAAGAGGGAATGGAGGTTACTTTTTCAATCAACTGCTCAACCATTTTAAATAATATGGATCAGCTTGAAAGCGGTCTTGAAAGCTATGTTCCGAGTGACGGCGTAATTCTCAAGCCTACAAAGATTACTCTTGACGAAAATGCTACCGCATATGATGCGCTTAGTGAAGCCTGCCGTCAGAATAAAATTCAATATGAATACGAGGGAACGAACGCAGATATTTATATTGAGGGTATCGCAAATCTTTATGAATTTTCTTGCGGTCAGCTTTCGGGCTGGGAATACTGCGTAAATGATGTTTTTCCGTCGGTAGGCTGCAATTCTTATGATTTGCATGACGGAGATACAATTAAATTCTTATATACCTGCGATTTGGGCGCAGATATCGGAAACGAATTTACAGGAGAAGAATAATGCTAAGATTTAATTCCTTTAATCCGCTGGCACAGCTTATATATTTTGTATCTGTGCTGTTGGTATCAATGTTTACATGGAATTATATAATTTTACTGCTGTCGCTTTTCGGAGCGGCGGCTTATTCTGTATTACAAAAGGGTTTTAAATTATTTTTAAAATCCTTTTTTGGTTATGTGCTGATTTTTTTACTTGTAACAATAACCAACCCGCTTTTCTCACACAAGGGAGTAACACCGCTTATATTTATAAATGATATTCCTGTTACGCTTGAGGCTATAGTTTACGGTGCGGTGCTCGGACTGATGCTTTTGAGCGTAATACTTTGGTTTTCGGTATTCAACAGCGTGTTTGATTCCGAAAAACTTATATATATTTTCGGAAGATTTTTACCAAGACTTGCATTATTGTTTTCAATGGTACTTCATTTTGTGCCTAAATTTATTCTTGTGTTTAAGCGCACATTGGCGGCTCAATCCGATTTTTGCGGTAAAAATAAATTTAAACAATACATAGGTGCATTTTCTGCTTCGGTTTCCGTAATGCTTGAGGGTTCGGTTCAAACTGCCGATTCAATGAGCGCAAGAGGATACGGAGTGAAAAAGCGCAGTTTTTACTGCCGCTTTCCTTTTACAAAAGCAGATACGGTTTTTACTGTACTTTCTCTGGGAATGTTGACTACAGTGCTGTTTGCTTTAGCGACAGGTCAACTTGATTTTCTTATATATCCGCATATCGAGATGTGTGATATTACAATATTATCCGTACTCGGAATGTCGGCTTTCGGTGTACTGTCATTTATGCCGTTTATCATTGAGTTAAAGGAGGAGCTTGTATGGAAATTTTCTCTGTCAAAAATTTAAGTTTTACTTATCCGCAGATGCAGGAAAAGGCTTTGGATAATGTGAATTTCACTGTGAAAAGGGGAGAGTTTTGTGTTATCTGCGGTCAGTCCGGCTGCGGAAAAACAACACTGCTAAGACTTTTAAAGCCGCAGGCAGCTCCTCACGGCACAAAAACGGGAGAAATATTTTTCTGTTCCGAAAATATTGAAAAATGCAGTGAAGAAGATACGGCTTTTAAAATAGGCTATGTTTCGCAAAATCCCGAAAATCAAACAGTAACCGATACCGTACTCCATGAACTTGCCTTTACGCTTGAGAATATGGGAATGTCGAGTGAAGAAATAAATATTAAAATAAGTGAAACGGCTACTTACTTTGGACTTTCAAAAATAATAGAACAAAAGACAAACTCACTTTCGGGCGGTCAGATGCAAATTCTTAATCTTGCGGCGGCATCTGTTGCCGAGCCTGATGTATTAATTCTTGACGAACCCGCAAGTCAGCTTGACCCTGTATCGGCAGAAAACTTTTTTACAATTCTTGACAAACTTAATAAAGACTTGGGTATCACTGTAATTATTACCGAACACAGACTTGAAAAACTGTTTCCCGTTGCGGACAGAATTATTGTTATGGAGCAAGGAAAAATAATTACCGATACCGCACCTAAAGATACTTGCAATGCTCTTAGCAAAATTTCAAAAAATCATCCTATGATGCTCGCTTTGCCCGTGCCTGCACGGCTTTATTCCGTAACGGATTGTAAATCGCAATGCCCTGTTACGGTCAAAGAAGGCAGAGAACTTTTTGCAAAATATAGCAAAAATAATTCTTTTACAGAACATACATTGCAGAATAATAATTCCGACGATGAAATATTATCGGTTAAAAATGTATATTTCAGATATGATAAAAAGTCTGATGATGTGCTCCTCGGTCTTAATTTATCGGTAAACAGAGGGGAAATTTTTTCGGTTGTCGGTGCAAACGGCAGCGGAAAATCAACTTTGCTTTCCGTAATAGGAGCAAGGCTTAGGCCGTACAGAGGCAAGGTAAAACTAAATGAAAAAACAGCTACTATGCCTCAAAATCCACAATTGTTATTTGTTAAAGACAGCTTGCTTGATGACTTTAAAAGCGTGAGCGGGGATTTGGAAAAAATTAATAAATTGTCAGAAAAGTTTAATGTACACCATCTTTTAAATCACCATCCGTATGACCTTAGCGGAGGTGAAATTCAGCGTGCAGGTTTTGTAAAACTTTTACTTCTCGAACCGAAAATATTATTGCTTGACGAACCGACAAAGGGTTGTGACAGTTTTTCAAAAGCAGAACTTGCAAAAACTTTAAAAGAACTTTCCGACCACCAAATTACAATATTACTTGTTACACATGACCTTGATTTTTCGGCTGAAGTTTCCACCGTATGCGCAATGCTTTTTAACGGTACTCTTTCAAAAAGACTTGAACCGCACGAATTTTATTGCGGAAAACGATTTTATACGACTTCTGCAAATAAAATTTCACGAGGTATAAAAGACGGCATTATAACAACGGAAGAGTTGATTTCCGCTGTTAAGGAGGAGTAAAATGACTGCTAAAAAGATAATAAAATACTTATGTGTTTTTGTGGTTGCGCCGCTTATTGTACTTTGCGGAGTGTTTTTCTTCGGCGACCGCAAATATGCCTTTATATCGCTTGTTTTGTCGGTGGTTGCCTGTATTCCGTTTTTTATTTCTTTTGAAAAAGGTAAAAACGATGCACGCCGAATTGTTATAATAGCTGTTATGACGGCATTGTCAGTAGCGGGCAGGTTTGTATTTGCTCCCATTCCGTTTTTTAAGCCCGTTACTGCAATTGTAATTATTACCGCTATTTATCTTGGCAGTGAAGCAGGTTTTATTACAGGATCTTTTTCTGCTGTGGTTTCAAATTTCTATTTTGGACAAGGACCATGGACTCCGTTTCAAATGCTTGCGTGGGGACTTATCGGATTTTTGGCGGGCTTGCTTGCTAAAAAACTTGTTGAGAGTAATGTGTTGCTTATTATTTACGGCGCTCTATCGGGCATAGTATTTTCTTTTATAATGGATGTATGGACAACTCTCTGGGCTGACGGCACATTTAATATAGCAAGATTTGTGGCAAGCATTACAACCGCAGCACCGTTTACCGTTGTTTATATGGTTTCAAATGTAATATTCCTGTTGCTGCTTACAAAACCAATCGGAAGTAAATTGCAGCGATTAAAAACTAAATACGGAATTTTTTAGGACAAGGGGAAGTTTAGCTTTCCCTTTTTATTTTGCCGTGTATTATTTGCCTGTCTTCTGCATATAATCATTTGCATGGAGGTAATATATGGCAATGTTAAAAAAACACAAAAAAACGTTGTTGTCAGCATTGCAGAGAGTTTTCTGCTTTATATTGGCAGCAACAATTTTGGGTGCGGTGGGTGTTCCCTCAGCCGTACTTGCGCTTGACGGTGCAAATCCGACAGTAGAAATTGTCGGATTTATGAGGGGCGACAGTAAAGATCTTCGTTCAAGTGAGCTTTTAATGGCAAAAGTAAGCAATTACGACGGTAATCCCCAAGAGCTGACTTACGAATGGAAAAATAAGCTTGGCACTTATCTGTATGTATTTGACAAGCACGATATGGCTGTGGTGCGTGGCACAAAAAGCGAAATTGAAATTTATAATTCGGATAAAGGCTTGTTCGCATCTGATAATATGAGCGGCAGATCTTATAACCGCAGCTATTCGCACAAAGGCTTTGCTTATGCGGCAGTTTACGGTGCATCTGTTAACGCTGAAAAATTAAAAGGCGGCATTTCCGTAACAGTAAAGGATTCTGATGGAAATATCATTGCGACAGCGTCGTATGATGACGATTTCAAAAATTATGACCTGTCAAAAGATATGGCAAACGCAGTGTTTGGTGTGTTTGAGGGTGAGAGCGTTGATATTCTTAATCTCTTAGGTCAAAGCTCGGTTGTTCATGTTGTATGTCCTGCCTGTTATGTAAGTCAGGGAACAATAATTTCCAGCAGCAATTGCATAAGTTTAAGCAAGTCAGAAAGCGGTTACTCAATAACAGGTTTAAAAGCCGGTGAAGGTGTAATTAAAATTAATCTTCAAAAGAGAAATTGCAAATTCCATAAAAACTCGGAAAACAGTTCGACTACAACCGTAATAGTATTTAAAAAACCTAACACTTCCACAACTGCAACAACACTCACTCTTACAAATCTTGATGACAGATGTGAATACTATCTTGAGGGTGTTAAGGGTGAAGTGATTGACGGCAAAATAACTTTTAGCAGTCTTACTCCCTCTACTGAATATACCATAGAGGTACGGGGCAGTTATATTGACGAGAACGATACAACTAAAACTGCATACGCCTATGTAAAAGACACAACAAAGGACTGCTATACATCAAGTGTGGTTTTCAAACTTGATGATACTGTAGCAGATACCGAAAGCATATTCGGTAAACCGTACGAGGTTGTCGTAAAGTCTGACAGTGATTACATTGTCTTGCATAGCGGTGATAACGGTTATACTGCAGAACTTGCTAAAGGCAATTATAAAGTGTTTTTAAAAGACGGTAATGATTATAAACAGATTGATAATGCGGTTCTTACCGTTGACAGTGATGATAACAGCATAGAGATAAAATATTACTCTGTAGTTTATAATCTTGATGGTGGTACACTCAACGGTGATACAAAATTTGTTTACCGTGAGGGTGAATTCGTAAAAACAATTGATAATAAACCAACTAAGTATGAGTATGTATTTGACGGCTGGAAGTGCGGTGAAAGCACTTATAGCAACAGCCAACAAATTACAGATTCAATTGACAGAAAATATGAATTGACAGCAATATGGGAAGTAGATAAGATAGGCGACGGAGAAAAGCCTGACGGAATCCCCGATAAATATCAAAAGAAAATTACCTTTAAAGTAGTAAACGGTACTTGGGAAGATAAGAGTGCAAATGATATTTCTTACTATGTAACTTTGCTTGACAAAGAGGGTAAGTGGAATGTCAACGGTACTGCAAGAATTAATATTCCTACAGGTATGACAGCAAATTACGGTTATGAAAACGGCAAGTGGGACATTGAACCAAAGTTGTCTGTAAAGGGAACAAATGCGGAAACTTACACTTATACTTTTACAAAGAAAACCGACCCTAAAGTTGATTACAAAGAACCAAACGAAAACGATAAACCAACACCTGCTACACAGGTAGTAGAGTACGGAAAGAAAATACAGGTAAAGCCGAACGGTGGTGTATGGGTTCACGATAACAAAACCTATTCGGGCGATGATGTAGCAACATTTGTTCTTGAAAAGAATATAAAACTCGAAGACCCGACAAGAACAAATTATGTATTTATGGGTTGGGATAAGCAGAAAGGCAAAGACGATGTAGCCTATATCTTCACGGCAATATGGGAAGTAGATAAGATAGGTAACGGAGAAAAGCCTGACGGAATACCCGATAAATATCAGAAGAAAGTAACCTTTAAAGTAGTAAACGGTACTTGGGAAGATAAGAGTGCAAATGATATTTCATACTATGTAACTTTGCTTGACAAAGAGAGTAAGTGGAATGTCAACGGTACTGCAAGAATCAATATTCCAACAGGTATGATAGCAAATTACGGTTATGAAAACGGCAAGTGGGACATTGAACCGACTGAAATTGTATCAGGAATTGAAGATGTTGTTTATGTTTATTTGTTTGACAAAATAGCAGAAACAGAGCCACAACCGCAACCGACAACTGTACAGCCGACTCCTACAGTTAAAACCGTTGTTCAGGAAAAAACGGTTTATAAAACACAGTATGTTGAGCCTATTACCTTAAAAACAGGTGATAATCTCACTTTCTTAGGTGTGCTTGTCGGTTTGTGTGCAGCAGGTTTTGCAGGAACAATAATTTTCGGTAAAAAACGAAGTAAGTAATATTAAAAAGGCGATTGCAGATTAATTTTGCTATCGCCTTTTTTCAAATACAGAATAATAATAAATATTTCAAAGGTTATAATAAATTAAATGAGGTGAATTTATGGCAGAGGTAATTAAAATAGTTTTGACTGGCGGTCCATGTGGCGGTAAAACAACTGCTTTGAATTTTTTGAAAGATGAACTTGAAAAGTTAAATATAAAAGTTTTTATATTAGAAGAAATTGCAAGTAATTTATTGAGCAACGGCATTACTCCGCAAAAACTTGGTGTATATGAGTTCCATAAACAACTTTTTGAAACTCAATTAAAAGAAGAAAATTCTCTCGAAGAGAAAGCTAAGGCATACAATGGGGAAAAGGCTGTAATTTTATTTGACAGAGGATTGCTTGACAGCAAAGCATATGTTACCGATGCCGAATTTAAAAAATATATTTCAATAAGTAATAAAAATGAAGATGTATTAAGAAATTCGTATGATGCTGTATTTCATTTAAAAAGTGTTGCTTGTACAGATGAAAACACTTACATTAAAAATTGCAATTCTGTCAGAAAAGAAGATGTAAAGCTCGCCAAGGAACTTGACGAAAAATTACTTTCTATATGGACAGGCACATCACACCTACGAGTTATACCAAATAACAGTGATTTTAATAAAAGGCTCGATAATTTGCTTAAAGAAGTATTAGGGTTCATCGGTGTTCCGGAACCTCTTGAAATTGAGCGTAAGTTTTTGATAGAATACCCTGATATTGATTATCTTAATAATATGACTGCTTGCAGAAAGGTTGCGATTACTCAGGCATATTTAAACACTCCCGAGGAAGGAATGTTCAGAATACGGAAGCGTGGTTACGGCAAAGACGCAGTATATATTAAAACGGTAAAAATCAAGATTAATGATTTGAAAAGGATAGAAAAAGAATCTTATTTGACACAAGCCGAATACAATAATTATCTTTCAAGAAAAGAATGTATAACGGGTATTATTTCAAAGGACAGATATTGCATAGTGTATGATGACGAATATTTTGAACTTGATATATATCCGTTTTGGAATGACAGAGCAACGCTTGAGATAGAATTGCTGTCAGAAGATCAGCCTTACAAACTTCCTCCTTTTATTAAACTTATAAGAGAAGTAAGTCACGAACCCGAATACAGAAACATTGCACTTGCGCAAAGAATGGTTCATAACAAAGGGACTGATTAAGATAACTTAGTTGATAACAACATTTCGATATTAATACCAAGTGATATTGACATTATTATCTGCAATGTGTTAAAATGCCAATATCATTAACTTCATTATCAAATTAAAACAGGAAAATAATTATAAAAAATTAAAAAAGTGTTGACAAATGGAGTTTGCTGATGTATAATAATGAAGCTGACTTAAGGGAAAAACAAATTTTTAAGTTAAGTATGCGGCAATAGCTCAGCTGGATAGAGCAACTGCCTTCTAAGCAGTAGGTCAGGGGTTCGAGTCCCTTTTGCCGCGCCACATGGTGGGATTAGCGTAGTTGGTTAACGCGCCAGTTTGTGGCACTGGAGACCGTGGGTTCGAAT
>ERZ779802.563-NODE-563-length-13753-cov-3.865090_pt1 | contig 13753 bp, 9 predicted proteins | sample MGYA00511252_ERZ779802 | MGnify/ENA primary metagenome ERZ779802 (study PRJEB29588, sample SAMEA2153887) | human gut metagenome | biome: human gut; feature: human-associated habitat; material: faeces | place: Denmark | collected 2008/2010 ... | reverse complement strand
CCGATCCCCTCTGTCAGGGAATTCCCCCGGTACCCCGAAAGACGGTTGACGACCGCCGCCTCCGTGGCATTAGCCGCCGGCACAATCATCCCCTTGAATCCCCGTGCGCGGGCCTCTATCGCCATGGGAAGGACTCCGCGCACAGGCTGGAGGCTCCCGTCAAGGGAAAGCTCACCCATTATGACATAGTCGCTTAGGACCGTGGGGTCAAGCTTCTCGGCAGCCGCTAAAAGACTTACGGCGATGGGGAGATCGTAGGCGGCGCCCTCTTTCTTTACGTCAGCGGGCGCCATGTTGATGGTCACGCTCTTGCGTGGAATTTCCATCCCGGACTGCTTCAGGGCAGAGCGCACACGCTCGTGGCTCTCCTTCACGGCCGTGTCAGGCAGACCGACGATACAGTACTGGAACCCCCTGTCGAGCACAGTCTCCACCGTGACTATAATCGCGTCTATGCCGCTAACCGCGGCCCCGTAAGTCTTTACAAGCATGGCTGTTTAGTTTTTATCTGTCTGCCTATTTAATCAATATTTTCACGGCTTTGGCACCGCATCGGCCGACATAAACGCCTCGCTTGAGAGTGCTACCGTTCACCTTCTGGCCTAAAGGATTGTAGTATTCGGTCTCCGGCGCCGAGTCTTGGTTAATTTCCGGAACGTTCACTCCGGAAACCTCACTCATCCCGGGTTCGATTCTAAGTGCATAATTCTCAGGGAATGTCATACGGCATTCCGGTCCGGAAACAGTTTCCTCAAGCACAGAATTGTCTGCGATGCTTGTCTTGGTAATCTTCCATGAATTGATTTCAGGATTGTCCGATTTAAGCACAAATTCCCGGCCTGCGGGCCATTTGCCATTAAGCTCGTGATTCCTGACGTTGACATTATTCAATGAATACGATGCCTCTACGCCCGTAAGAGGGACAAATTCGAAGGGGACAAGAGACCCGAGAGAGAAATAATCCGCTATGTGCTCATAAAAGAAATTATATCGCTTGTCAAGCCAGTCGCATGCCGCTTCATACTCTTCTTCATATTTTTCAAAGGGTATGTCGACATTCGCTACCTCGCAATGTTTCTCCCACTCCGGCATCATCGCGTTCTTCAGAAATTCCATCTGGGATACCGTCTTTTCAGGATTCAAAAAATCCGCCATATACACTAAGGCATGGTCTATAAATATATTGCGGAATTCACCAATCTGCATGACATTACGGAAAAGCGACATACACACCTTCCCGACTTCAGTTCCCGTAACGGGGTCTGCGACATCTATCATCGTCTTGATATGAGGGGCATAAGGCGATGAATCCCTGTAACCAACTATCCAGTCCATATCCTTAATAATTGACCTCCACTTGCCCCCCTCGGCCGACGGACGCCAAAGAATAAAATTATTGCCGGGCCAGTCAACATTCAGATAGAAGAAATTGACAAGGTATGAATCCAGAAATTCCTCCACATCCAGACGTGCCCTGTATTCTTCAACGATATTCTCACCTTCCGGTTCTTTCATGTAGAACTCACGGAATTCAACAAAAGAGTCAAACGAGCCTTCCTTAAGCTCTTCCCAGTTTTCAACCATATCGACGTCCTCAAGACCTCCATGGTTGGTGAAGACATTGTCCTCGTTGCTACGTTCCCGTATATGCCTGAGTCCCTTGTATTCTCCATTGATATAGAGAACGCAAAGTCGCTCGGCCTGCCAGTCAAGATTGTCTATGTTCATCCCGACATTGCGCTGTACTGCCGCGTCCCGAAGATACAGATGGTCATAGTCATTGCCTGCATTTCGAATCATCAGCGACTTGAAGTCCGTCACACCCGGGCGCTGGTCGGGAAAGAATTCGTGGTTGAGGCGTTTGGCACCGAAGCGTTTGTTTGCATAGACCATAAAAGTTTTTTGCGGCCTGTTACGGCTTGTCCAACCGCCCCCGGTACGTGTTTCGCATAGCTGGTTGAGAATTGCCGGACTATCCGCGCCCTCGAAGTATTCGAAATTTACCGGCCGGCGATAATCCTTATAGCAATGGGGGGACATAAGTATGCCTTTGTCAGTCGAATATAACATTTCCGGATTGGCAACCATCGAAATTAGGGGAAGGTCGCTCTCCCGGTAATGGAAGATGTAACTCTGAGTCGTGGCAGTCGGAGAAAGATAGCCATCGCAAAATAGCCTTGCGCGGACAATTGTTGATTTTGAGATATCGATCGGAGTCCCGTCATATTCCGGACTCTCGGCAGTAACATCCGAACAATCAAGGGTATAGTGGAGCACCGTCCCTTCGGGCAACCCCTCCGGAATCGACATCGTCAGCTGGAAAGGCTCCGTGGAAACACATCCATAGTGCGAAAATTCAGGTTCCGGAAGAATTTTATCTGCAGTAGTCACTCCTCCGGCATTCGAGTGGCCGGGAGTGGGCTGAAGCTGATAGCCCCACTCTTCCGAAGCGTCCGTCACGCGCCCGTAAGAAATATCCGGAGCAGGTTGGGCAACCATCTGTTCCACCGCGTCGCACAATTCGCCGTTGTGAAACAGTCTGACGATGCCGTTCTTGCCTGATTCAAGACGTATATCAGCATGTAGGCCCGATCCGACCTTGTCGCAGTAAACAAGAACATATTCCCCCGGAGCCACAACTCTCTCAGGAAGTGCGTATGCCTTTGACGCCTTCTCCTTCACACCAAGAGAATATTCCGAAAGACTGACTTCGGTCTCCCCGGCATTGTAGAGTTCGACCCAAGAATCGGGATATTCCTTCAATTCATCGAAGACATAAGTAATGTTAGACTGCATCAACTCGTTTATCACCAACTGTGAATGCGCATAAGGGGCCAGCAGCATCGAGCCGAAAATCACAGCAAGAAATAATCTATACATTTTATTACAGTTTTATTTTATGATTCCAAATGCTTTATTTAAGTCTCCTCCCCGATAGATTGCGGCGCCCGTGGAGTCGCAGACGAGAACGTATGGAAGGCCGGGAATGCCGAGATTCTGGAGCTGGGGGGCCCCGAGGTTGCCGGGGAGCCAGCCACGCCGGACGGCTCCGTCATTCTCGAACTTCAGGCGTTCCGAGCGGAGCATACGGCGCCATGCCATGGTGTCAGCGCTCAGATATATGTCCGCAACGGCAACACTCTGCCGGGCGGAGAGCTTCAGAAGCGTCTTGAGCAGCGTGTCAGGGCGCTGGGCCTCCTTCTCGCTGAAGAAAAAGAGGGTTGCCTTGCGTCCGCGGGGAGAAAGGCTTGCCACACGGTTCTTCTCGGAGATGTAGCAGAGAGAGTCGAGCTTTCGCTCCGCTCCTTCATGGGCCACCCTCCGGATAAGATAGGCCAAGCCTCCCGCAATGAATTCAGGACGTGCCTGCGGCTCGATAGACGTAAGGAGCGAGTCAGCCTGAAGGGGATTGGATTTCACAGGGTAGTGCGACACAAGGAGAAGCGTGCCGACAATGTCGTCGGGATGCGCGCCGATATAATCGGCGATTACCCGGGCCACGCGCGCGCTGTCGCGGAGAGCCTCGCTGTTCTTGTTGAGGAAATCCGCCCAGCGGCCGTTTGTTTCCGATCCGGATACCTTGATATCCTCGGGACGCCCGCGCGTAAGCGTCACATGCACCTCCTCGCCATTGGCGATATACAGCCGCCCGAGCGGTGTATAGTCATGCTCGAACATTTCGAGAAGCGTAGGCTGCGCCGACGAACCGGAAAACTGGAATTTGCCGTCGCGCACGGCCACTACAGCCGAGCGGAATCCGGCCGGAGTGTCGTAACTGTACCGGAGATTCATGTTTGCGTTCCCCACAAGCTCGCCCGATACAACAAAACGGCTGTCATCGGCGCAGGAGGCCGACGACAGCAACACGAGGACACACAGTAAGACTATGGCCGGAATTCGCAAACGGAAAATCATCTGACACCGAGGCGGCTAAGGAGTTCGACCACCTCGGAGGCGCTCATCTCGCGACGCCGCCGGAGCTCCTCCGAAAAATTGTCGGCGATGGAGTGTACGCCGACATGGGAGAACAGGCGGTGGACATAGGAGAATGAGTCGTCGAAAAGCGAGCGGGCCTCTTCGTCGTCAAGAGAGCAGGCTTCGACGGCCACGTCGCGGATGACCGTGCGGATGGCCCGGCGACAGTCCTCGCCGAGCTCGCGCTTGCCGCGAAGGACATACGCGCGGCACACGGCGTTTCCGAGAATCATGCGCGCGGCAATGCTTAGGTGTCTGAGATTAGCCGTCCAGAGATACTTCGCCGCCATGCGGGGATTTCCCCGGAAGAAAAACTCGTGGGTCATCTCGAAATCCCCGTCGGCATCCGCATCAAGGGATATGTTGGCCAGGAGATCCTGACCGTCGCAGGCCACAAGGGTTATGGCCATACCGACGAGCCCGTATGCCTTGTCGCGCTCGTCGGTATATTTCAGGGATACAGTGTCGTCAGCCATCAGTTCATTATCATGATTTTTGATACCACGGCATCGCTCTTGCCGCTGTCGTCGCCCGACGAAGCGAGCACGAGATACACGCCGGTGCGAACCCGGGCGCCTGCGGAGTTGCAGCCGTCCCAGATGAAGCTGCCGCCGGCGGAGCGTCCCTGGGCGATGACATTTCCGCTCATGTCGGCAATCTTCACAAGCGAATTGTCCATGAGACCGGCAACGGTAATCCAGCCGTTGTAGTCGGGGCGGACAGGATTGGGATAAACATAGACATCGGAGAAATCTTCCTGGGCCGGAGAGGCGTCGCTCTCGAACATCATCAGGCCGAGATCCGTTCCGAAGTACACTTTATTGGAATTGGGGTCGCATGCCACGGAGTAGATGACATTCGAGACCAGAGGAGAATTGTCCTTGGTGTAATGGGCAAGAATCTTTGTGCCGTCGGCATTCACGAGGTAAACCCCGGAGTCGAAAGTCGTGAACCATTTCCGGTCGGTGGAATCGATTCCGATGCCCGAAATATTCACGCCGTCAAGGAGATAGTCTCCGTATATCGTACCGTCGTTACGCGGAACGACAGGGCGGCGGACCGACAGGCCGGTCTGGGCGCCAAGCTTTCCGTCAGGAAGATAGAAGACTCCGGCGGTGTGGCAGAACCATACGCGCCCCTCGGCGTCTTCCATCACGCCGGTATAGTAGAGAGGGCTGACAGGGTTTGAATCCTGGTCCTGAAAACTCGTATGGGCAATCATGACGTCGTCAGAGGTGTTCGTGTATGTCCCCTTCGTGTCAACCGCAAAGAAAACAGACCTGTATGCCGCATCTGTCACGTAAAGCATATCCGACTTCTTGCAGAATGCCATGTTGACGTTATAGGAGAAATTCTGCGAACCGTTTCCGGGATGTTCTATCCAGTCCTCGTACTTTACGTCTGCGGGACGTTCTTTCCTGATTTTTGACGGAAGTATAATGAATGGAATGTCAGGCCCCATTCCGGAGTGCGGAGTGTGGAGGAATGCAATCCATAGGTTGCCTTCCGGATCAAATTCCGCATGCTGCATATAAGTCACCGGACCTTTTACCGTCTGAGGATATGGGGAATTCACACGGCTGTAGATGTTGAGCACGTCACCGTTGGGGTTTTCAGCCGACCAGCCTTCGCCCTTCTTGCACAGGTAGAGGCCGTCGTAGCTCGGAATCCAGAACAGTTCAGGGTCATCGGGATCAGGCAACACAACCTTGTGTCCGCCCTGAAGATACTTCGTCCCGGAATTGGTCTTGTTGCCGTTAATCCAGGTGCTCTGGCCTTTCTGGGACTGCATCTGAGCGATTTCTTCATCCGTATAGTCATGGAACTTGATGGTTCCCTGAGCCATTCGTTCGGAAGTCGCGTCGGTAAGAGGGGTCTTGTCCTCGATGTTGTCGCCGTCGACTACATTGACATATTTCAGGCTACCTACACCATGTGGTTGGCCGGCATTGGAATAAAGCACGCCGCCACACAGGTTGCTGACCCACAGACGGCCGAGGGAATCCCAGCGGAGCAGATGCGGATAGGCCACACTCACGCCATCGGGAAGGAAGGGCTGCATGAGCACTTCGTTTGTGGAAAGATTCCATTTCCCGAGGCCTTCCGGAGTACCCACCCAGAGGGACTGCAGACCGTCGCGGCCGACACCATACTGCATCTTTGCGATGGCGGCGGGAAGAGCCGTATTGTCAAAATTCGGAGTCTCGGGATTGAACGTATAGATTCCGCTGTTGCCCGAAGTATAGAATTTGCCGTCGGCCCCGCGGAATGTTCCGTTGTTGACGTCCTTCAGGACAATGTCGTAGACGACCGTCTCTCCATTCTTCCTGAGCGACTTCGTCTGATGGTCGAAGGTATGGTAGTGGGTACGCCACTTGTCTTTTGTAACGGCAAGGAAATGGTCGTCATCCGTGCGGGTGAACGAACTGTATTCCAGAGTGAATATCGGCGTGAAGGCCGAGATGTTCGAGATTTTCCCGTCCATCGGCGCCGTATAGAACGTATTGCTGGTGCACCCTGCGGCATTTGTGGCGCCAAGGTATATCATCAGGTCGTCGCCAAGAGCCATGATGCCGTCCACCGGGAAGCCGAAGATGCCGGACCGGTCAACCCGGCCTGTCTCCATGTCGAGTATGATGAATCCGAAATCCGTGGCTATATAGGCCTTGTTTCCGCGGAAATCAACGGCGCGGACGGTCTTGGTGGTCGTGAGCACGGCATCGCGCAGCGACGGCACATTGAGCACGCTCCCGTCCTCGCTGACGATATCCATGTTGTAATTGAGGTAGGTGATGAGGAGCTTCTTGGCCTCGGAATTGTAGTATACGCCGGTCACGCCGACATCCGACAGGGAATTGGAATAACCGAAGGTCTCGTTGTCGGCCTCCGAGTAGTGGTAGAGGTTGTTGCCGGTGATAAAATACACCTTAGACCCCGTGTCGACTACATTGGAAATGGAGTGGGACACGGTGGGATAATGATACCAGCGGCCGCTGAACTTCTGCGCGCGGGCTCCGATGACGGACAGCACGACAAGGGCGACGATTATCGACAGTTTTTTATTCATAGCTCGTTGTCTCTGTGTTTCTCTGATGGTTGAGGAGGATTTAAGAGGATTGAGTGATTTAATATGACGGAATCATTTGCCGAGGAAGGCCATGAGGGCCCGCACGGCACGGCCGCGGTGGCTGACCGCGTCCTTTTCGCTTCCCGTGGCTTCGGCGAAGGTCTTTGTCCAGCCGTCCGGGACGAAAAGCGGATCGTATCCGAAGCCGGCGTTGCCGCGCGGAGCATCAAGGATGCGACCTTCGACCGCGCCGGAGAAGTATTTCGGCTCATGGCCGCCCTCAAGAAGGCAGATGGCGGTCCGGAAGCGGGCTGTCCGTTTTTCCGCGGGAAGGCCCGCGAGACGCTCGAGGAGGAGGCGGTTGTTTGCGGCATCGTCATGGGCCACTCCGGCAAAGCGGGCCGAGAGAACGCCCGGCGCACCCCCGAGAGCGTCGACTTCAAGGCCCGAGTCATCGGCGATGCAGTCGTAGCCGTAATGCTCCCGCACGTAGGATGCCTTCGCCAGGGCATTCCCCTCGAATGTCGGGGCATTCTCCGGGATGTCGGCGTCGCAGCCTATGTCGCGGAGACCGAGCACTTCGGTCTCCGGGCCGAGCATCCGGCGCAACTCCGACAGCTTGTGGAGGTTGTTGGTGGCGATTACTATCTTTCTCACGTCTATAAGTAACGGATTTTCCGCGGGTTTATTATGCAACGACGATATTCACGATTTTACCCGGAACAACTATCACTTTCCTGACAGTCTTGCCCTCGAGCCACTTGGCCGCGCTTTCATGGGCCAGCGCCGTCTTCTCGATGTCCGCGCTCGTGGCCGAGGCGTCGACCGAGATGTTGAACCGGGCCTTTCCGTTGAAGCTTACAGCCATGGTCACGGTGCTTTCCGTAAGATAGCTTTCGTTCACCGCCGGCCAGCGTCCGTCGCGCACGATGCTTTCCTCTTCGGGGCGCCCGATGGCGGAATGCCACAGCTCCTCGGCGACATGCGGGGCGAAAGGCGCGAGCACAAGCAGAAGCTCCGAAAGGACTTCCCGGCTGTGGCACTTCTGCGCGGAAAGTTCGTTCACGCAGATCATAAAGGCCGCCACCGAAGTGTTGAACGAGAAGTTCTCGATGTCCGACGTCACCTTCTTGATGAGCTTGTGGAGCGACTTGAGCGATTCGGGCGACGGCTTGGAGTCGTCCACCAGACAGGTATCACCCTTGAAGTAGAGGCCCCAGAGTTTCTTTATGAAGCGGTTCACGCCGTCGATACCGTTGGTGTCCCAGGGCTTGCTCTGCTCCAGCGGGCCGAGGAACATCTCGTAGAGGCGAAGTGTGTCGGCGCCGTAGCGGTCTACTATGTCGTCGGGGTTCACCACATTGTACATCGACTTCGACATCTTCTCCACGGCCCATCCGCAGACATACTTCCCGTCCTCGAGCACGAATTCCGCCGTGGCGTATTCAGGCGACGAGGCTTTGAAGGCCTCGAGGTCGAGAATGTCGTTGCTGACGATATTTACGTCCACATGGATGGGCGTCGTGTCGTATTTGTCCTTGAGGCCCAGCGAGACGAAGGTGTTCGTGTCCTTGATGCGGTACACGAAGTTGCTGCGTCCCTGAATCATGCCCTGGTTGATAAGCTTTTTGAACGGCTCCGGCTCGCAGACAAGTCCGAGATCATACAGGAACTTGTTCCAGAAGCGGCTGTAAATCAGATGGCCCGTAGCGTGCTCGCTGCCACCGATATAGAGGTCGACATTGCGCCAGTAGCTGTCCGCCTCCTTCGACACGAGCGCCTCGCTGTTCCGCGGGTCCATGTAGCGGAGATAGTAGGCCGACGAGCCCGCGAAACCGGGCATCGTGTTCAGTTCGAGGGGATAGCCTTCCGGTGTGCACCAGTTCTTGGCGCGGCCCAGCGGAGGCTCGCCGCTCTCGGTGGGAAGATACTTGTCGACGGCCGGGAGCGCCAGAGGGAGGGCCTCCTCGTAAGGCATCGGCACACCGTCCTTGTAGTAAATGGGAATAGGCTCGCCCCAGTAGCGCTGGCGGCTGGAGATGGCGTCGCGAAGGCGGAAATTGACCTTCACCTTTCCTATACCTTTCTCGGAAATGAATTTCTTTGTCTTTGCAATGGCATCCTTCACCTCGAGCCCGTTGAGGTTGAGCTCCGGACCCTCCGAATTTATCATCCGGCCTTCCTTGGCGTCGAAACTGCTCTCCGACACATCCGCTCCCTCAATGAGGGGAATCACCGGGAGATTGAAGTGACGCGCGAAGGCATAGTCGCGGCTGTCGTGGGGGGGGACGGGCATGATGGCTCCGGTGCCGTAGCCCGCGAGCACGTAGTCGCTCACCCATACGGGCACTTCCTTCCCTGTAAGCGGATTCACGGCGTAGGCGCCCGTGAAGACGCCCGTCACCTTCTTGTCAATCATGCGCTCGCGCTCGGTCTTGTGCCGTGTGGCCGTGACGTATTCCTCGACGGCGGCGCGCTGCTCAGGCGTGGTAACCATGTCGACATACGCGCTTTCGGGAGCGAGCACCATGAACGTAACGCCGAAAATCGTGTCGGCGCGCGTGGTGAAAATCTCAAGCTCCACATCCTCGCGGCCCGCGATTCGGAAGCGCATCTCCGCGCCCTCGCTCCGGCCGATCCAGTTGCGCTGAGTCTCTTTGATCGACTCGCTCCAGTCGAGCGTGTCGAGGTCGCGAAGGAGCCGGTCGGCGTAGGCCGACACCCTCAGACACCATTGGTACATCATCTTCTGCTCCACGGGGTAGCCCCCGCGCACACTGAGGCCCTCGGACACTTCGTCGTTGGCGAGTACCGTGCCGAGCTTCGGACACCAGTTCACCATCGTGTTGGCCTGAAAGGCCAGACGCCAGTTCATCAGCGCGTCCGAGCGCTCCTTGTCGGTCATCTGCGCCCAGTCCTCCGCCGTGAAATCCAGCTCGCGGGTCTGAGCGGCGTCAAGGCCTTCCGTGCCCTGCTTCTCAAGGTGCTCGATAAGCTTCTCGACAGGCTCGGCCTTCGCCGTTCTGCGGTTGTACCAGCTTCCGAACATCCGCAGGAAAGCCCACTGCGTCCAGCGGTAGAACTCGGGGTCGCAGGTCTTTATCTCGCGGCTCCAGTCGAAGGAGAAGCCGATTTTGTCCAGCTGCTCGCGGTAGCGGGCAATATTCTGGCGTGTAGTGATTTCAGGATGCTGGCCCGTGCGGATGGCATACTGCTCGGCCGGAAGCCCGTAGGCGTCATAGCCCATGGGATGAAGGACATTGAAGCCCTGCAGACGCTTGTAACGGGCATATATGTCGGAGGCGATATAGCCTAAGGGATGCCCCACGTGAAGTCCCGCACCCGAGGGATACGGGAACATATCAAGGACATAAAACTTCGGGCGCGTCGGATCGATGTCAACGCGGTAGACGCCGCGGTCTTTCCAGGCCTTTTGCCAGCGGCTCTCAATCTCTTTATGCTTGTATTCCATTGCTTGGTGTGAGTGTTTTTTCAGGATAAATCCAACATCCGGTCGATTGACCGCAGGGCTTCCCGGGCGAGGGCCGGGTCAACCTTGATTTCCGGGCGTCCGTCGCGCAGGCAGTCGCGAAGAGCCCGCAGGGTATTGAGCTTCATGTACGCGCAGTCGTTGCACCCGCAACCAGGAGCGCCTTCCCCCGCCTCGCCAACCGACGGAGGCGCCGGCAGGAAGGTCTTCTCCGGACAGGCCTTGCGCATCTCGTGCAGGATGCCGCTCTCCGTGGCCACGATGAACTCCCGGGCCTCGGAGGCCCGCGCGAACTCGAGGAGCGCCGCCGTGGAGCCAACCTTGTCCGCAAGGAGCACCACCGGACGCTTGCATTCCGGATGCACGAGCACCGGCGCTTCCGGATGCTCGGCCTTCAGGGCCTTTATGCCCTCCACGGAGAAGCGCTCGTGGACATGGCACGCACCGTCCCACAGCACCATCTCACGCCCCGTCGCGGAATTGATGAAGGCTCCGAGATTCCTGTCAGGCCCGAATATGATTTTCTCGTCCTTCGGGAAACTCTCGACTACCTTCAGCGCATTCCCCGAGGTGACGAGCACGTCGCTCAGAGCTTTTACACCGAGGGAGGTGTTGACATAGGAAATGACGGTATGCCCCGGATGGGCCTCGATGAAGGCCCTGAAATCCTCGACCGGGCAGCTGTCGGCCAAAGAGCACCCGGCCGAGAGGTCCGGCATGAGGACCGTCTTGTCGGGACAGAGCACTTTCACGGTCTCGCCCATGAAATGGACGCCGCACATCACAACGGTGGACACCTCCGGACCCAGCTCCGCAGCCTTGCGGGCAAGAGCGAGTGAGTCGCCGATAATGTCGGCAAGGTCCTGCACATCGCCGTCCGTATAATAGTGCGCGAGCACTACCGCGCCTTTTTCCTTCTTGAGACGCCTGATTTCTTCTATCAGGGCCGCGCGGTCGTCCCCCGCGTTTACGTGCTGTGTCATATCAGGTTTTTGCGTATTTGTCTTTTAACCTACAAAATTACAAAAACTGCCGGAAACTCGCAAATCATCCCCCACGCACCGCCGTTTTTTCATGACAATTCGCACCTTTCCCGCCCCAGAAGCCGCGTCTTGACGAACTTTTCCGCGCCCCGGTGTGTTAGTTTCATGTTTTCAACAATAAATTGTCACACATAATCCGCTAACATTATGAAAAGACTGCTACTCATCCTTGCCATAGCCTTAGGCCTGGCCACTTCAGCAAACGCCCAGCGGGCAGAGCTCCAGCTCAGCTACGGCGGTTTCACTCAGATGGACTGCACCGACATGCACGACGGCTGGCACGGCGTGAACAATGCCTGGGGCGCCGTTACCGCCGGTCTCAACTTCCGCGTCATCCCCAAACTCTGGATCGGTCCTTCCTACACTCTCTCAACATGCTCGACAAAGGGAGGCCCCAACGCAAGCCACATCGCCTACCACGTAATTATGCTCAACGGCCGCTATGAATACTACTCAAAAGGCTTCCTCAAGCTTTACGCTCACGTCGGCCTCGGCGCTGACATCAGCTACATGCAGCCCAAGGGAGGCGACAACTACAGCCGCGGCTACTTCGCATTCCAGGTGTCGCCCATCGGCGCACAGTTCAACCTCTCCCGAAACGTCGGGATGTTCGGCGAACTCGGATTCGGCGCACAGGGCCTCCTGCAGGTCGGCTTCCGCTTCGGCTTCTGACATAGTGGATTGACTTCCACCCCATCCCCCGCGACTGCTCCCCCTTCCGGAGGGCAGTCGCGCACGCGTTTATCATAACCTGAAAAGCCAGCGGCACACACGCAGGCGCATAAGCAACCCGCAGGCGACTACGGTCGTCACAAGGACTGTCAGGAAATAAACCGGCGGCGCGCAAGGCACATCCTCGAAGTACCGGAACCGGATAATCAGTATCACAAGCGGATGGATGGCGTACACCGGCAGAAAGAGCGAGGAAAATCCGCGGATGACACGGCTGTCCCTGATTTTCAGGCTCAGGCACCACAGAAAAATACAGACACAGAAAAGTATCATCACCGGAAAACCATAGAAAAACTCCACGCCGGGCCGGGGCATCTCCGGCGTCCACATCCACCTTACCAGAACCACCGCAGCGCCCAAAGGCACAGCCAGCCACCCCAGCAGCCCGCTCCGGAAGGCCCGCACTGATTCAGGCCACAGCCTTATCGCCCCGCCGAGCATGAAGTAGAACAGCCAGTTCCAGAGACGCAGACTCTGCGGCACGGCCCCCTCGCCCTTCCCGAGCAGATTGCCGGCGAAGGCAATGCCTTCAACTCCCGCAAGCAGGGCCAGGACAAGAAGATAGTACTTCCTCTTCAAAGCGAGCCGCTCGAGCAGAGGATAACAGAGGTATACCGTGGCAAGCGCCGTAAAATACCAGAATACGGAAAATAGCCCCTTGCCGCCGGCGGCAAGGTAGATGGTGTACAAGTACGACTTATAGAACCACGCCTTGCCGAAGGACTCCGGATGGGGAAGCGCCATCGCGGCCCAGACTATTCCGATGAAGAGCACCGTCAGGCGCGCTATGGCCCACAACTTACGGAACACGTACCCATAGCCCTCCCGGCGCCCTGTCAGAAGATAGCCCGTAACCATGAAGAAAAGCGGAACGCACACCACCGACAGGCTGTTCATCACCCACTCCGTACTCAGGCTGCAGTCCTTGAAATCCATGAACACGCACGACGTGTGACGGCACACCACCATCGACATCGCGATAATCTTCACAAGGTCGATCGACAGGTTCCGTGTTCCGCTGATTTCAGGTTCTCTCATGGCTGGGCTTCTTATGGCCAGAACATTTTCGGCGCCCTCGCCGGTGCGCGCAATAAAAAAATCGTTTGTAAACATATAATCTACAAACGATTTGTCGGGGTGAGAAGACTCGAACTTCCGACCTCCACGTCCCGAACGTGGCGCGCTGCCAACTGTGCTACACCCCGGGTTGGCAATCCGTCAGTGCGAATGCAGGTGCAAAGTTACGAACTTTTTTTGAATCTACCATCACATTACCCATTTTTTTTCAAAACCGTCGGCGGGATGCCCCGTCCGATTCGCCGGACGGAGGTCAAGTGTCGCGGCGGACATTCTTCCGTGTCCGGAGGGCGGTCGTGCGGAGCCGGCTCACGGCCTGGTCTGGCCGGCGCCCGTGGTGAGATACTTGTCTGGGACGATTTCCAGCAG
>ERZ779802.557-NODE-557-length-13840-cov-5.477476_pt1 | contig 13840 bp, 13 predicted proteins | sample MGYA00511252_ERZ779802 | MGnify/ENA primary metagenome ERZ779802 (study PRJEB29588, sample SAMEA2153887) | human gut metagenome | biome: human gut; feature: human-associated habitat; material: faeces | place: Denmark | collected 2008/2010 ... | reverse complement strand
ATACAGCAGGAAATCGCTTCTCATAGAGAGGATGTGATAGCAGAAACAGTAAACAAGCGCCTTGCTGTGTATGATTCAGACATTGCTCGTATAACGACAGCTATTGACTCAATAAGCCTATGCAATGATATTTTATACCAGCAGATAGAAGCAAAACCGACCACTACTGGTACCGCTGTTTCTTCATCAGAACAAGTTGCAGGAATGTCTGCGGACGGCAAGCCCGTTAAAACGACAATCCAAAGTGTAAGCAAAACCGTTGTTCCCAATCCTCGTATTGCGCAAGCACAAGGAAATGAGGAACAAATAAAGATATATACAACCCAACTTGAACAATTACGTATAGATAAAAAAGATATAGACAAAACGACTCGTGAAGAGATAACCTCCCGACCAACAGGATTCATTGAAGAACTTGAGGCAACAGTTCGTGTTATTTCACAAAGTTGGGTGTCTATGGTGTTCTATGTCGTGATGTTCCTGTTTCTCATATCTCTTGAAATTTTTGTACTCACAATTAAAATGGGCGAGACCCCTTGCGACTATGAATTAATTGTAGAACATCAATTAAGTCATAAAAGAAGTCTACTTACTAACACAGAATTATCATTAACCAATTCACAAATCCATGCACTATAACAATAATACCATCAATATAATGACACCTAAGCTCATCAAGGGAGCGATTTGGGGTGTAGCCGGAATCGTGCTGCTTATAGTAGCTTTAGCTTTCATCCGCCCGTGGTACAACGTATGGTCGCAGGAAATGGAGGGCAAAGCCGAGTTTGCAAAGGCAGAGCAGAACCGTAAAATCAAGATTGAAGAGGCGAAAGCTAATCTTGAAGCAGAAAAACTGAACGCTCAAGCTGAAATAGAGCGTGCAAAAGGTGCAGCCGAGGCTATTCGCATCGAAAACGGAAGCATCACTCCGACATACATCCAGTATCTTTGGGTGCGTCAGCAGTCTGATCTCAGCGACAAAACTGTGATTTACGTTCCTACAGAGACCAATCTTCCCATTCTCGAATCTACCAGAGCACTAACGAATCAAGATTAATAATAACAAAATCATATGTCACAAAAGAATCATTACACAGGCTTGACCGATGCGGAAGTATTGGAGAGCCGCAAGAAAAACGGCGTGAATGTTCTCACGCCTCCTGAACAGGATCCGTGGTGGAAAGAATTTCTCGATAAATTCTCCGACCCGCTTATCATTATCCTGTTAGTGGCCGGTGTTCTGTCTATCGGAATCTCATTCTATGAGTTTTTCGGTCTCGGACAGGATTGGAAAGTGTTCTTCGAGCCTATCGGCATTTTCGTCGCTATCGGCCTTGCTACCACCCTTGCGTTTATCTTCGAGCAGAAGGCTAACAAGGCGTTCAAGATTCTCAATCAGGTCAACGACGACGAGCTGGTCGAGGTAATGCGAAACGGAACCATGACCACAATACCCCGCAAGGATGTGGTTGTCGGCGACATCGTGATTCTCAATACCGGCGATGAGATACCGGCAGACGGTGAGCTGCTTGATGCCGTGACTCTGAGCGTTGACGAATCGACCCTTACCGGCGAACCTATGTGCGTAAAGACCACCGACCCGGCTCACTTCGACAAGGACGCCACATATCCCTCGAATCACGTGATGCGTGGCACAAAGGTAATGGAAGGTCACGGCGTGATGCGTGTCATCAAAGTCGGAGACGCTACCGAGATGGGCAAGGTATTTGAGGAGGCGCAGATTGACGACTCTGTAAAGACTCCCCTTAACGAACAGCTCGACGGTCTTGCAGACTGGATCACAAATGTCAGCTACGTCTTTGCCGGCCTTATCATCGTGGGCCAGCTCATACATTTCCTCGGCTGGGGAGCATGGCAGGCATGGACGCTTGTAATTCCAGTGGCTCTATTCTTCTGGTTGGTCATCAAGAAATTTGAAGATTGGTCGAAAGCCAAATGTATTCTTACGATTGTCGGATTCTTCGTCATCTTCTTCGCTATGGTGATTGGCGCATTCTCTATGCTCAACCCTGGAGCTGACAGCGCGACATGGTCACTCCTGTTGGCGCACACACTTAAAACCTTAATGGTTGCTGTAACTCTTATCGTAGTTGCTGTGCCTGAAGGTCTCCCGATGGCAGTTACTCTTTCGCTGGCTTATTCAATGAGCCGTATGCTGAAGACCAACAACCTTGTCCGCAAGATGCACGCCTGCGAGACAATGGGTGCCACCACGGTAATCTGCACTGACAAAACCGGTACACTGACTCAGAATCAGATGCAGGTTTACAAGACCAATTTCTTCGGAGAACCCTCGAATGAGGTTCTCTATGAAGGAATCGCCGTAAACTCGACAGCACAGCTTGACCTATCAGGCGACAAACCGCAGGTGCTTGGCAATCCCACAGAAGGTGCGCTTCTCCTTTGGCTCAAAGAGCGCGGCGCAAATTACCTTGACCTTCGCAGCGGTGCGACCCGTCTTGAAGAATTGCCCTTTACCACCGAGCGCAAATATATGGCTACGGTGGTGAAATCAGCCACTGGCAAGAATATACTCTATGTCAAGGGCGCGCCTGAGATTGTATTCGGCATGTGCAAGAATACCTGTGGAGTGACAAAGGCGGAAATTGATGCCCAGTTGCTCGATTATCAGAACCAGGCTATGCGTACCCTCGGTTTCGCATATCAGGAACTCGGTGACAAGGATGCGACAATTTCCGATGGTAAGGTTGTTGCCGACAAACTGACCGTCCTCGGTATAGTCGCAATCTCTGACCCCGTGCGTGTTGACGTGCCCGATGCTGTCAGTGAGGTTATTGACGCCGGAATCAAGGTGAAGATTGTTACAGGCGATACTCCGGGAACTGCCAAGGAGATTGGACGCCAGATTGGTCTATGGAATGATGCGATAGACACTGACCGCAATATCATCACCGGTCCGGAATTTGCCGAGCTTTCCGACAAGCAGCTCAAAGAGCGCGTCGGTGAACTGAAAATCATCGCCCGTGCCCGCCCGATGGATAAGAAACGCCTTGTAGAAGCACTCCAGGCAAACAACGAGGTCGTTGCTGTAACCGGTGACGGAACCAACGATGCTCCCGCACTAAAGACTGCACATGTGGGCCTTTCGATGGGTGACGGAACTTCGGTAGCAAAAGAGGCTTCAGACATCACGATTATCGACAACTCGTTCTCCTCAATCGGTCGTGCCGTTATGTGGGGTCGCTCCCTCTATAAGAACATCCAGCGATTCCTTCTCTTCCAGCTCACTGTCAACGTCGCCGCCTGCTTCCTCGTGCTGTTCGGCTCATTCATGGGTACAGAGTCGCCTCTTACCGTCACACAGATGCTATGGGTAAACCTCATCATGGACACATTCGGAGCTATGGCCCTTGCTTCTCTGCCTCCTTCGCGCAGTGTGATGAATGATAAACCTCGCAAACGTGAGGCTTCAATCCTTTCCAAGCCAATGCTTTGGGAACTTTGCAGTGTAGGCTTTATTTTCTTCGCAATCACCCTCGGATTCTACTGGCTCTTCAACCATGCTGAAGTCACATCCATTCCGCAGATGTTCCATACCGTTGTCGGTGCTGAGAATCCAATGACACCATACGAGGCTACCCTGCTGTTCTCGATATTCGTCTGGACACACTTCTGGTATATGTTCAATGCCCGTAGCTTCGAGACAGGAGAGAGTGTGTTCAAGCTCAAAATGAGTCAGGGTTTCTGGACTATTGTAGCCATCATCGTTATCGGTCAGCTCTTCATCACGGAGATTGCTTACGAGTTCTTCAACGTAGAGCCGATGCTCCATACTCTTGACTGGAGCTTCAATCCTTCAGGAGCCTTAGATTTTCTGATAATAGTAGTAGCCTCCTCGCTCGTCCTCTGGGTAAGAGAGATTTACCGCCTTTTCAAAAGATAAATATTGAAATCCCGATAGCGCATCGGGGTTGTAATCCCGGTGCGCTATCGTATCAACAGAAATGAGCAATAACAATTATAGAAAACTCGGAATTGCGCCCAGGCTTCATGAAGTCCTTTCAACAGGACTCTACACCGGTCTGATACCATATGCTCCTGGAACGGCTGCGGCGTTTGTGGCTTTGCTGATATGGTATGGATTGTATCTCGTTCTCAGCCCTCTCACATTACTTTGGACAACAATCGGTCTAATTGTTGTCGTCACTGTTATTGGAGTATGGACTTCTAATGTCATGGAGCATTATTGGGGCCCTGACCCACGTGCAGTCGTAATTGATGAATATGTCGGCACATGGATTCCTCTTTTAGCTGCTCCTTGTGGCAAATACACATGGCTCTTAGCGTTTATCGGCTTTGCACTCTTTCGAGTAATTGACATCTTCAAACCGTTTGGGTGCAGGAAGATAGAGCAGGTAATACCTGGTGGATGGGGCGTTATGTTTGATGACATCTTGGCTGGAAGTTATTCTCTTATAATCGTAATTGTAATAAAATATCTGTGGTTTAGCTGATTATGAAGATTCCCGGATTATCATTCTCATGGAAAAGAGCTTTTGGGATAACCCAAGCAAAACAACAGTTTGCAAGGCGAACCGGAATACCAACGTCCAAAGCCGGACTTGAAAGAAAAATCGGCAAGACTATAATTAAAGGCATATTTGGAAAATAAACTAAGTTCGTACAATAAGACCTTAGGTTCATACATCTTTTGAACTACGTTTACCAGTCACTGGCTTATGGTATATAATTTTGTAGAATAAATATAAATCCGCTCTCAAAGATTATGAAATTAAAGATTATACTTCTTATCTCTTTCTTCTCCCTTCTTTTACCATTATGGGCGAAGGCTGAGACAAAACTTCCGGATACCTATGCCTTTACTCGTGGGGTTGAAGCGTATCAGGAGGGTAAAAATCAGGATGCACTTGATTGGTTCAGCAAAGAAATCAGTGAGCATCCTGATAATGGTTACGCTTATATCTACATTTCGGCATTACGCTATGGTAATGATGAGTATGGTAAGGCGTTGTCCGCAATCAATCAGGCACTCAAGAAATTGCCTAAAAAAGACAAAGAATACACGGCGGTAGCTTATGGTACTCGTGCAGGTATATATCTGACAATGGAAGATACCATCAGCGCACTTCGTGATTATGATATGGCTGTGACGTTGGAGCCTAAGAATAAGAAGCATTATGACCGACGTGCGCAGGTATATTTTGAACAAGGTAAATATGACCTCGCCGATGCAGATTATCAGCAGATGATTTCTCTTGATCCGGGTGATGTGATGGGCTATATGGGGATCGGTCGTAATGCCAAAGAGCAAGGGCATTATGATGATGCGTTGGAGCGTTTCAATTACGTTATTAAAATGGAGCCGGATTATGACTCCGGATATTCATTCAGGGCTGAATGCTACATCGCACAAAAGAAATATTCTGAAGCTCTTGATGATATAATAAAAGCATTATCTATAAGTGGCGACAGAAAAGCATATTATCTTCTTGTGACAATGAGTGATGAAGCACTGCCTTTGATAAAGGCAAAACTGCAAGTTCAAGCCAACAAGAATCCAAATGAAGCTGAATGGTTATATTATTTAGGACAAGTCTATGAACGTAATAATCGTCAAAGGGATGCTATTTCATTCTATGAGCAGGCTCATAGCTGTGATGCCAATGCCGCTTTTATGGAGCGGATATCCAATTGTTATTATGATTTAGGTGAATATGAGTCGGCATTAGATTATATAGATAGAGCCATATATATGGATAATAATGATTACGACTTTGTAATGTTGAAAGGAAACATATATAATGAGATGGGCAAATATCCTCAGGCGATTGCCGAACTGGACAAATATATATCAAAATATCCTGACAGTTTCTTCGGCTATTATAGAAGAGGTTGGTTCAAGGATGAAGCAAATGATATAGATGGAGCGGTTGAAGATTATACTATGGCTATCACTTTGGAACCCAGATATGCTTATGCGTATTGTGGCAGAGGTCGATTTTATGATGAACAAGGGAAAAAAGACCTTGCCAAAGCCGATTTTGAAAAGGTTATAGAGTTAGATACCGTGCCTGATCCCGGTTCATCATGCGCTCATTACGCATTCTTTTATCTTGGTCAAAAAGATAAAGCTATTGAATTTATGGACAGCCTTATTGCAAAGAATGATGATAGAGCCGGAAGTTATTATGATGCAGCCTGTCTTTACTCAATTATGGGTGAAAAGGATACAGCAATAGACTATCTAAAACAGGCATTTGAACAAGGTTTTCGTAGAATCGCACATACCTATGCAGATCATGACCTTGATAACATTCGGGAACTGCCGGAATATAAGGCATTACTGGACAAGTATTCAAAAGAAAAAATAGTTAATGAGGACATTAAAAGTCAGGATGGTACATCCGATTATAATACAGAAACCATAGAAGTCCCATTCACAAAAGAAGGCGGAGTCACAAAGGTAAAATGCACAATAAATGGATTACCGCTTCATTTTGTTTTCGACACAGGAGCCGCGGATGTAACGATGTCGATGGTGGAGGCAAACTTCATGCTGAAGAATGACTACATAAAGCCAACAGACATTGTTGGTTCTGCTCGTTATGTAGATGCCAATGGCGATATATCAGAGGGAACCATAGTAAATTTGCGCACCGTAAATTTTGGAGGGCTTGAACTTGATAATGTACGAGCATCAGTAGTCCGCAATCAGAAAGCACCTCTTCTCCTTGGGCAGTCTGTCCTGGGACGTCTCGGAAAAATCGAAATAGATAATCCCGGAATGAAACTTGTCATTACACATAAAGTAAACAAGTAATGGTTCAGGATAAATATAACATAGCAAGATTTATAGAAGCGCAGGAGAATATTTATCCGACTGCGTTGCGAGAATTGCGGGAAGGGCGTAAACGCTCTCATTGGATGTGGTATATCTTTCCGCAACTCCAGCATCTCGGCCATTCCTACAATGCCAAATTCTATGGAATTTCAGGCATTGAGGAGGCTTCGGAATACCTCAATAACCCGATCTTGGCACAACGTCTGAGAGAGGTCTCTGATGCCATACTCATCCTTTCGACAGATGATGCAGTTGAAGTGTTCGGGAGCATTGATAGTCGTAAACTGAAATCGTCAATGACTCTTTTCGACATCGTTTCTCCAAATGATATTTTCGCTCGGGTTCTTGATAAATACTTCAATGGGCAACGGGACGACCTAACAATTAACCATATCAAAAATGAGGACTAATATATTATCTCTATATGCATTGGTTTTCATCTGTATTAGCCTATGCATTGGTTGTACAAACAACAATGATGATAGTAAGTCATCTGATAAAACAAATGCCGTTTATTATTGGCGTACCACTCTTGAATGTGATAGCATTGAGCGAGACTTTTTGAAGGCAAACGAGGTGAACCGTGCCTATGTAAGATTCTTTGACATTGTCGTTGATGAATCTCCTATCGCTATAGATGCAGTTGTGCCAAACGCCACATTGCAGATAAAGGACACCCTTCCGGTCAAAGATATTGTACCAACAATATATATTACAACCGAAGCGATTGCCAAAATGCAATCTAACGAAGATGTGTGGGCCGAGAAAATTGTCAAGCGTGTTTATAACATGTGCAGTTATAACGAGATTGACGAGCCGAAAGAACTGCAACTTGATTGCGACTGGACAGTGCGCACACAGCAAACTTTTTTCGCGTTATGCTCGGCAGTCAGAAAAGAACTCCAAAAGCGTAATCCTGAAGTCATGCTAAGCGCCACCATAAGGTTGCACCAACTTAATCAGTCTGCACCGCCGGTTGATTATGGTGTTTTGATGTTGTATAATACCGGGTCATTCAATAATCCGAAAGAGCCAAATTCCATTATATCTGTTGAGAACATTAAGCCATATTTGAAATATCTTGTAGACTATTCGTTACACCTCGATTATGCTTATCCGATATTTTCATGGAATCTCGTTTATACTCCCAACAATAATTTCAAGGGCCTTATCAATTCCGGCTCCGAACTTCACGACAATATCTTAAACCATGTCTCAGGGAACAATTTTGAAGTTGCAAAAGACACAATTATCAACAACATCTATCTTTACCAAGGAGATATAATTCGCAAGGAAGATGCTCCGTTTAAAACAATAATGGAGGTGAAAAACTTGGTCGAACAATATTCTGGTAACAAGAACTGCAATATCATTCTTTATCAACTTGGCAAGAAGAACATTTCTAACTATTCCAGCGATGAATTTAAGCAGATTTATAAGTAGCGTCACCTTCTTGTTATGCGCTGTTGAATCTTTTGCCTGTGGCCCTTTTGATGCGTTAACGTCGAATCCTTTTGTTTTCCATTTTTATCAAGAGGAAGAACGTCCTACTATTATTGAAAAACAAAGAGATGAGAACATTACCCTATGGCAGAATTTGACATCCTGCACTATACCGGCAACAGAGATTGAGGCGACGGTTTACGATATGAATTTGTCGCAACTTCAGGAGGCCCTTGAAAGTGGCTCAACCAATAATGCCTTTCTTGCTTGGATTGCTAAACATAAAGCAACCGAAATTAAAGAATTTCTGCTGCTTGCCAAGGAATTGGAAGAGCTGCGATTTAACCGCGTTTCTCCTTGGTATTATCCGGCTGACAAAAACGAGAAATTTGATTCCAGAACTGAGGCGGAAAAATTCGCCAGCGTACTAACTCGTTGTAGGAAACACACCTCCGGTTTTCTATCTGATAGATATGGGCTTCAATATGTGAGGGCACTGATGGCCTTGCAAAAATATGATGAATGTTTTGACTTTTACAGCAGAACCATGTCCAGACTGCCGGATGGCAACCTTTTCAAAAAGATGGCTAAAGGCTATGTAGCCGGATGTCTTCAACGCATGGGCAAAACCAAGGAGGCCAATACGATGTTTGCCGAAGTGGGTGATTTCAATTCTATTATAAATGGTAAAGAATCGTACTTCAGGACTTTGGTTAAATACAACCCGGAATCTGATGTGATTAAATCTCGGCTAAATAACTGGATTGGATATGGCGATAGGAAAGACAATCTTATTTATATTGCAGTTGCCGATGCCGCCCTATCCTCTCCGGGTGTAGTTAATCGAGGAGATTGGCTATATCTTAAAGCGTACATAGAGGAAATATATAATCGCAACCATTCTAAAGCATTGGGCTTGGTACGTCAAGCGCTAAATAATAAGTTCTCACGATTCGATATGCGCTGTGATGCAGAGACGATGGAGTTATGCCTAAGTGCCGAACAAGGTGAAGTATGCAAGGATTTGCGCCATTATGTCGCGACATTACAAAATGAATATATGCCGTTCTATTTCTATGTTGTACCTGCATTGCTTAAACAAGGGCGTATCTCGGAAGCTATCCTACTTGCCAACTATGCATCTTCAATAGAAGGTGCGCATAAATACGCGGATAATTGGTCTCTTACTAATGGGTCTTACAGACATTATATCGTACCTGATAACACATACGCCAATACTGGATTTCAGCTAATGCTTTCCCGTACTGCTCAGGAAATAGTCAACTACAAGAAATATCTGTCATCAAATTCAGAACTTGTAAAGGAAGTAATCAGTCAAATTCGTCGTGATGACAACTATCTCAACGAGATAATTGGCACTTTATATTTACGCGAAGGTAATTACAACAAAGCCGTAGAATATTTATCGCAAGTGTCGTTAGATTATCAAAAGAATTTGAATGTGTACAGATGTGGGTATCTTAATGACAACCCTTGGGTAAACTGCTATATGCCTGCCGACAAGTGGGATTATCCTCAGACAGAGGCCGAGATGGATGTGTCTTTGACTGATGCATTTAATCCGGCGAACTCATCCTTGCTTCTTTCGCCAGATGATGCCAAACTTAACTTTGCCAAAGAGATGTTGAGACTTCAAAAAGTGATGAAAACGGGCACGCCGGATGAGCGAGGAATGTCCATAATCAGATTTGCTTTGGCGCGATTCAACTCGTTTAATGACTGTTGGGCTTTAACACAATATTGGAATGGCGATGCCAATCAATGTAACTATCGTCCATTCTTTTGGCAATGGGATGGCAAAGATTGTGAATTAGACTACTTAAAGGAATTAACAAACTCTATTCCAACTGAAAAATGGTTGAAATCAGAACTACGTAAAGGACTAAATGTAATGCAGTCCCCGGAAGTCAAGGCCGAAGCCGAATTCTTAATGGGGAATTACCTCACTATTGCCAAACGATATCCATCAACAAAAGTCGGCTCATATCTCGCTTCACATTGCGACTCATGGAAGGATTGGCTATGAAGAAACTGGTACATAAATACAAACTCTCTACGAAAAAGAAGTTCTGCATCACTTCCTTATCTATCTTACTGCTGATTATTCTTGTAGCTATCGCTTGCGACCAGTTGGTTGCAAAAAATGCCAATGACCTGATGTATGACAGGGTGGACAGTATGCCTCATCGCAAGGTTGGGCTTATCCTGGGCACATCGCCCGTTTCGACCTGGAACGGACGAAGGAACTATTATTTTGACCATCGGATAAAAGCAGGAGTGGATTTATATAAGTCGGGTAAGGTAGATTGGCTTGTGGTCAGTGGCGGGGATTACCGTAACTCCGAAAATGGATATGACGAGCCTGTGGCTATGCGTGATTCGCTGATGAAGCAAGGAGTTGACTCAACTCGCATTATCCTTGATTATGACGGAACGCGCACACTTAATTCCATTGCAAAGATGCGTGATGTGTACGGCCAGGATTCGATAATCATCATCTCTCAGAAATATCATAACGAGAGAGCCTTGTATCAGGCGAAACATCTCGGAATAGACGCAATAGGCTACAATGCAAAGACTCCGAGACGGCGTACTTCGTGGTGGCGTAATCGGGGGCGCGAGGTGCTTGCTCGTGTCAAGCTGTTTATCGACATAGCTCGTGGAGTCCGCCCCGACATCAAGGAGCCTATCGTGTGCGACTTTACCAAGGTTGACTCAGATCTCCTCGCCGTAGCACATATCAAAACCGAGTATGGTGATTTGATTCATCTGAAGCCCGATATGAGCCGTCTGCAAATGGATATGGTCTGTGGTGAAATTCCGTCAGCCGAAAACGATTCAATAATTCTGGCCTTTGCCGGAGCCTTTACAGGTACCGACTTCTACAAAGGACACTCAAATGTTGCAGGTGATCATGTTGCTGGCGGCAAGAGATATAGAGGCTATAAGTGCAAACGCAATACCGGAGCATTCACGTGGTCAGAGAAGTCGGACCCGCAATTCTTCTATAAGGATTATTCTCCGGCATTGGACAAAGCAGCACAAGAGGGTGGTATGGAATTTGCTCAGGAAATGATGATTCATGACGGAGCCAAGGTTGCCACCACCCGCCCATTAGATAATAAGAACGTGTTCCGCGCTTTATGCCTTGACGCGGACGGGACACTGGCATTTTATGAAAGTCAGGGATCGATTACATTCGGCAACTTCATAAATGCCTTGCTCTCACAAGGTGTAAAAGAGGCTCTTTATACCGATATGGGGCAAGGTTGGAACTACTGTTTCTATCGCGTCAATCAATCCGACAAATCGCCCAAGTATATCCACTCGCAATCATTACCATACGCATCAAATTTCATCACTCTCAAGATCAAGCAAACATGAAATTCATTAAAGCACTTAGCATCGTTGTTGTAATTTTAGCATCCGCCTTTACGGCCCGTGCAGAAAGCAGTTATGACATTGCAGCTCTGTATGAAGTCATAAAGCCTGCTGCCGGAACAAAGGCGGTCGGAAGATATGACAAAACCATTGAGGTGGAATATATCTTGTCTCCCACAAAAGTTGATACAGGGAAATATGTTGTTGAAGTGAAGAAAATCGGTGACAATCTATATCAGATTAAAGATACCGACATTTGTGTAGAGACCAAATATTGCCACGAATGGGCTTCCTTTGCAGAAAAAGTAGCGTTGATTATCAAATCAAATTACGGATATTCAAAAGGCAAAATAATCTTTGATTAGATATGCGAGTTAAATAATTGCCTACCGTGATGAAGTATAATCATTCCTTTTAGAAAATAAAAATAGTTATGGTACACGTTGTAAACTATTGGGATGTGTTGTGTAACCAGTGCATTCTTATTATGGAAAATCTTAGTCATTTGACTGGATTGTCTTATGGTCTAATCAATGTATGGTTCTTTTGTATTCTCGGGCCCTTGAGCACGTTGTGTTTTATGGTGTCAACAGCTACAGCCATGTATGGTAAGACCAAGAGAGTAACGCGCAATCTAACACTTACATTCTCAGTTTTCGGTATTCTCTGCATACTCGCGATTATCATACCATGCGTGTGGGCGACAATAACACTATAAAGACTAAATGGTTATGTTAGAAAAGATAAAAGACCAAATGCTTGGCTGTCTTTACGGTCAGGCAATTGGAGACGCGCTTGGTCTTGGCTCCGAGTTTATGAGCAAAGATGAAGTTGTCAAGAATTACCCAGATGGATTGAAGAATTATGACCAGATAATTCAAGATGCACATAGGCGCAGATGGGCAAAAGGAGCATGGACTGATGACACAGACATGATGCTGTGCATACTGCATGGCTTTGAAAACGGTGCCTTCAATCTTCATCACGTTGCCTCCAATTTCAAGGATTGGTTCAATGGCACACCTATGGGGATTGGCAGTCACACTTATAAAGTGCTGTGTATGGGTGATTATGTAGAGCAACCGGAGATGTGTTCCAAACTATGGTGGGAACTGTCTCGCCAGCAGAGTGCAGCCAATGGCGCATTGATGAGAACATCCGTTGTCGGTCTCGCTCAAAATAATGTCATAGAACAGGCTGAGGCAATATGTAAGCTGACGCATTACGACCCACGTTGCGTTGGTTCGTGTGTTATCGCATCCTCAATCATCAACAATCTTGTATGGCATGACAAACAATTATCCTATGATGAAATAAAGAATATCGCTCAAAGATACGATGAGCGGATACTCGAATGGGTTGATGTCGCATATAACAGTTCTGAAATATCCATGCTTGATTTGGATGAGACATATTCTATTGGGTACACACTGCGTACACTTTCGGCGGCGTTATGGTGCTATTGGCACGCAAAGTCATTTGAAGATGGACTGCTGTCAGTTGTCAATGAAGGTGGTGATGCCGACACAAACGGAGCTATTGCCGGTGCCATACTCGGTGCCAAATTCGGTTATTTTTCTATCCCATCTTATTATATCAACAATCTTCATTGGCAAGCTGAGTATCATAAGGTTGTAACTTCATTTATCAACGAAGTGAGCCATGAGTAAGCATAATAACAGTTTCTTTCGCTCTATTATTAGACGCAGAATATCTGAGTATAGCACTCCCTTCGCCGCCTGTGGCGGCCGAAATTTTGAGCGAAATAAGGCGTGGCGACTTCATCACGAGGTCGTCACGCCTTACTGATTGACTATGGCAGGTCAATTATTTCTTCTTGTTGAGCCATTCATCACGGCGTTGTCTGCACTCTTTGAGTGTACCAGCCACGCAGGAGAATAGTTCTCCATTGGTATGGCGGTAATCGTATTGATAGTGTTTCTTTCGCCGTGTGCGGTAGCCGGTGTAAAACACCTCGTATTGTTCGGTGCCGGGAGTGGTGGTAGTGCTTACTCCGTTGGCGGTCATTTTCGTTGTCATAGTATCTCGGTTTTAGTATTCTACAATCAGTATCCGATACTCAAATGTTATATCGGGGTTGGTTATCTTTCTTTGTTTCAGCCATAGGTGGTGGCTGCCGTAGCCATAGAC
>ERZ779802.555-NODE-555-length-13890-cov-4.564004_pt1 | contig 13890 bp, 18 predicted proteins | sample MGYA00511252_ERZ779802 | MGnify/ENA primary metagenome ERZ779802 (study PRJEB29588, sample SAMEA2153887) | human gut metagenome | biome: human gut; feature: human-associated habitat; material: faeces | place: Denmark | collected 2008/2010 ... | reverse complement strand
TCCGAGGTGTAGGCGACATCAAATTCTTCATGTTCAGACTGGCAACACTGTACTCTTGACATCATCGCTACCCACCGGAAAAATCCGCTGACCCCAAATTTTCCCATAATCAGAACCAATATTTATGAATGGAAATGCCTTCCGGGACCACATCAGGCTCCCTGCTGAAACAATCGCCCCCGAAAAACGTACAGCCCCCTTTCAGAGCCGGCGGAGGGAAAGAGGAAAAATAAAAGACCGCTAACTCATTGAGAATTAGCGGTCTTCTGTGGTGCCAACGGCACCACTTTTGTTTTATCGCCATTTATCGTAAAATAAAATACGATAAAACAAATTACTCGTAATCAGCAAATAAGGTCATTTTGTTTTATTTTACGATAAACCGCGATAAAAGATTGTTGTATCAATGTTGTATCAGTCGCAAGAATGTTGTAACTTTGTATCAGCAATTAAAACCAACTGAAAATGAGTAAATTCTTTGTCCGTGGCAATAAGACCAGTGGCACGGCAAACCTGTATTTTAGGGTAGTCAAGCGGAAGCCGCCTATCAATATCTTGCTTAACAGCTTGATTGAGGTCGATGTGGCTGCGTGGAATCGCGCCCAATCATCTGCTGATGCTACTGCAAGATACTATGCCAAAGAGCCGGGAAAATCTGTTTACCTAAAAAAACAAGAGGTTGAAACCGCCGTAGAGAACCTTATCAATCAAGGTATCTATGATGCGGAAGCCATGCGCAATGCCATTGAAGAAATACGATTCAGGGATGAGCGCGAAAGGGAGCGTAAAAAGGCGGAAGAAGAAAGGCGTAAAAAAGCCGAAGCCGATGCGCTTAGAAGAAAAAACATCTGGCGTTATCTTGATTCGTTTGTAGATGGGATGAAAGACGGAACAAGATTGAATGGCAATGACCGTTATTCATTGCAGACTTGTAAGGCGTGGGGGAGCTTCCGCAAATTGTATGATAGGTTTGACCCTGAACATGTTCACACATGGGATGATATAGACCGGGATTTCGTTGTGAGATTTATGGCGTTTCTGGAAAGTGGGAACTACATGCTCAAGTCTATAAATAAATATCTGACAACACTCCGTGCGTTAGTCGGCTATGCTTATAAGGATGGATTGCATGAAAATGACCGCTCTATGTTATTCTTTTCAAAGCGTAAAGTGGAAGATGATGATAAGGCTGCTGAAATCTACCTTACGGAAGCAGAACTACAAGCTCTCTATGAAATGCCTCTCACCGGATTAAAGGAGCAAGTGCGCGATATTTTTCTTGTAGGTTGCTTCACTTGTCAGCGCGTCAGCGATTACACCTCTATTACGGAAGACTGTTTTGTGACTACGCCAAAAGGAACACCCATCATAAGGCTCATTCAACAAAAGACACGCACAGAGGTTAAGATTCCCATCATCAATGACCAACTGCGCTCAATCTGCGAAAAATACAATTACAGACTGCCATCTATTGTTGACGTGATTATTAACCGGTACATCAAATCCATCCTGAAAGAATTGTCGGAAGCCGTGCCGTCACTGGCGGAAAAAGTGAAAACAAGACTCACGATGAAGCAAAGGGCAAAAGTGGATGCCGGCGAGTTTGAGGTTGAATTAGATAACGCCGGGAATGTCATACTGCCGCGTTACGCCTGTGTAACTACCCATACAGCCCGGCGCAGTGGAATAACCAACATGTATCTCAGCCACCGTTATTCAATGCTCCAGATGATGCATGTCAGCGGACATAAAACGGAAAAGACATTTCGGGATTACATCAAATTATCCTCTGATGAAATCGCGGATGAAATCGATGCGATAGCCAGTTCAGCGGATGGGCTGTTTTAGGCAGGAAATGGCATTAAAGTAAATGCTTTAATTTCTCTACGAAAAGTTAAAGTAAATACTATAAATCTCTAATAATCTTTATTTTATTCTTAAAATTTTTGGAAATTTCTTTGGTCAGGTAAATTTAATTTTCTAATTTTGTAACGCCAAGGCGCGAAGGCATAAGACCGCACTACATACTTGAGAACTAAAACTCATGGGTGTAGTGTGGTCTTTTTTATTCACCCTTTAACAGACGTAAAATGGAAGAGCAATTTCTGAACACAAAGGAGGCAGCGGCGTTTCTTCAAATTTCAGTTGGTAAAATCTACCAGTTGACCATGAAGAAAGCAATCCCCTTTTATAAGCCGGGGGGCAAACTCTATTTCAAGAAGTCCGAGCTTGTAGAATACATCAACAAGAATAAGCAGGCATGAACGAATTGACACAAGCGTTTAATGCGGCTCCCAATTCAGCCTTTTGGGAGAATCTGACAGATGCTATTGCCGACAAGGTTACAAATCGTGTCTTGAAAGCCATAAGTGATGCCAGACCTCGATATTATGGGCGTAAGGAAGTGGCGAAAATGCTCCACATCTCGCTACCCACTCTCGCCCGATTGATGGCCGATGGCATCTTGGTTGGAAAGGAGGTAAGTGGACGAATCCTCTATGATGCAGCAACCATAGATAAGGCCGTTGCCGATAATCAGCATTTCAGATACCGCAAAAAGAAATAACAAGCGAAAGCCGACACAAGGCCGGCTCTCATTAGTTGGTTAGACGTCGTATGAATCGTAACAATTACTCAACGCAAAGTTACTCATTTTGTGACAATTATACAAGTTATACGGCGAAAACAATCAAAGTAAAACCCTGTAAAACTGCAAAACGAGTTAAAGCGAATACTTTATCAACAAAAAGACCGCAATCACAGCTTGAGCGCGTTGTCGATTGCTTCATGGAACGCCCTCGCACTATTCTTGACGTGGCGTTAACGACAGGGATATTCCGTGCTAATATCTGCCGTTATGTTTCTAAACTTCGTGTGGCCGGTCGCATCCAAATTCATCATTTCGGAATAGATGCAATAACGAAATGCCCGGCTGGATTCTTGACTACCAATCCGGCGTTGTTCAAATTATCCATAACCAATCTAAGCAGTTTGAATGATATGGCTAAAAACAGAACGCGAGAGGATTATGTCGTTTTCCCGGTGTCGCTCCTCGCCTTATGGTGGGATGAACAATGCTTTGATTTTAGGAAGGTATTAGCCGGAATAGTAAAACATGCCGATTCGACCTCTCAAATAGTTAATCATAAAGAAGATTGGAATTATTTGAAATCAGTAGTAAAAAATATCAGTAGTAAAGCAGATGATAAGGTGCAATCAAATCTTTTAGTAAAGCAACCATTAACAAGTTTGGCTGTAACCACCCTAAATAGTTATGTCTCTGAAATAGAAAGTTGTGGCTCTGATGTTAAAGCTGATTTGGTATTGCTTGCTTACCTTGCTATAAAATCAATGCTTGGGGAGTCGGCGTATAACCATTTTACATGGGATGCCATACTATCACGAATGATTGGCAATCGGGGAGGAAGATTTTCAAGATTGCCAAAGGAAAAACAAGATGAATTAGTATGGGCGAATTATTGTTTGGGGAAGCGAGGCAGAGAAATGCTTATCAAAGGATTAAAAAAATGGGGTGTCGCTTATGTCCCAGTTGGCCGAGGTTTCAAGGCTCCAGCATTTTCGTTTAAGCTAACGGAAAGTGACCTTATAAGGGCGTTAGAGAATGATGGGAAATCTAAGATTGACATGAAAGATGTAAAACATAGAAATAAGATACCTTTCTGATGGGATTATATTATGGTAGACACTTATGCAAGAGTAATATTCTATCTAAAAGGATTTTGCCACATGTCTACCATAATAAAGAGGAGTGTCTACCATAGTGTCTACCATAGTGTCTACCATAATATAGGTCTTTAATATAAGCATTAATATAGGTTTAATATAGGCAAAGAATAAAAGAAAGAAAAATACAAAAAAGAAATTCTTTCTTTTTGATTTTCTGAAACGAGTATAGAGAATATTTCACGCTTTCGCCGCTTCGCGGATGCGCCATGTTAAGCGGTCGATTTTCAAATTAGAAAAGATATGAAACCACGATACGACTATGAATCCCCCAGCTTCCTAAATCAGATTTGGGAACTGGCCAAAGAGCATTTAAGCAATCAAGAAATTGCGAACCGTCTTGGCATCACAGTTGAGGCGTTCAGAAAATACGCAAAACTGAATCCGGAAATCGGGCATACGCTTGCATGGTGCCGCTTCCGCATTGGTGAGCCGTTAAGGGACATTGACATCCCGGATGAAGAATTGTTTTCATGGATGATTGACTTATGTGTTCGTAAGCCACAAAACGCGGAAACCTTTGGTCTTACCAAAAGGCGAGTTGGATTATGGGCGCAAAAAAGCCGCGACATCAAACGAATCATAAAGACTTCAAAAAGTTGGGCGATGTTGCAGAAGCGCGATATTGACGGCAAATGGATTTGAAAGTTGCAACACGAAAAAGTCGCCATGCGCGTGCGTGCGCGTGAGGGAAAAACAAGCACGATAGAAAACCCTCGCGAGCGTGCGCGTGCGCGAGAAGCGCAATCAATAGAAAAGCCCCGTGCGCGTATGCGCGAGTGGATGCAGATAGACGTTCTTATTGAAAGGCCCCGTAGGAACGCGAGAAATGCCCCAAATTTGCGCGATGCGGTTGTGGATGGATGGTTTTATTACCAGCGTAGCAAAAGCGCGAGAAACGCGCTTAAAACAGCTTGCGCACAGCACAACCTGCTCATTCCGAGTGTTTTTCCAGATGTTGCATGACTTTCTCGTAGAACAAATCAACATCCCGGCGGAAATCCGGGTAACTGCGATACATCACCATCAGACCGGCACTGTTATCACTGATAGTTGTTGTTGCATTTAATCCTAAAGTGTCTGCAAGGGCTTTGCGGAAACCCATTGGCATACGTTCACCGACAAGAGAAGCCGGGCAATAAAGATAGAGTGCTACAAAGATGTATTTTCGGCGATGGTCAACGCCAGAATAAACATGGCGGTTGGAAAAGGATTCTCGGAATAGCTTATACAAGTCCGGAAGCAAAGCCCAGTCGGTAAGAATCGGTGCGCCGAGTTCGTTCATCGATTCCCGGACGCTTTCTATTTCTGCCTTTACACGTTTAATGGCGTTGATTCTGCCGATGCTTATAGTCCTTTCCATCTTTATGTAAACTATTATGCAAATTTACTCATAATCTTTCAATTACGAAATAAGGAAAACGCACCAATCACAATGACTGATGCGTTCTTTTCTGTCTTGAGCTATCGTTTAGTCGGCTCGGTCAAACGCTCCAAGCGGATAGATGTGGAGCTGCGATTTGTTTCCGTTTTCCCAATAGATTTCACATTCGCCGGTGCCACCTATCTGCGAGCTTCCGATACTTGATTTGAACGAAATTTCAGTTCCGCTCAGAGTGTATGTGCCGGTTTCCATGTATTCGATGTTGCTTGTGCGAACATCCATTCTTGAGTAGGAATACTTATTCCCATCAAAGGAAAAATGATGATAGCTGCCATAGGTGGCGTTGTGCCATTTGCCCTGTATCTCCGTTTGTGTTACTTTGATTTTTGCATCCGGCTCGTCATCGTCGCTTCCGCACGACTGAAAGCCCAATGCGACCACGCCCAGAATAAGGGCGATTGTCAGCTTTAGGAATTGTTTCATTTGCGCTTGTATTACTGGTTTATTAAAATGATGTGCTGTTGTTATCATCTACGGAAACCGGCGCACAGACACAAAAAGCGCAGACTTCCGCCATGCGCTGCTTGCCCCACCACAGGGCATAATCCATCATGGGAAAGTCCGCGCCTGATATGGCACGAACCCCAAATGGATTATTAACTCTCGTCTTCGGAGGTGGTGGTTTCGCAGCGTTGAGTTAATTTCAAATGTAGTGCAACACCCGCAGGATTGCGGATGCAAAGTTAAGCATTTTATTTAAGATTTCAATGCGGAATTAAAGTGAACGCTTTTATTTTTCAGCGATTTGCTCTTTCCAGCCAGCTATCAATTTTTCAAGTTCACAGATGGAATCAGCATGATAATAATCGCCACGGAAGCGCACCATTGCCAAGAAATCATGGTCTATTGGCTTATTATTGCAGACTTCCGCCGGATTAGCAAATAATTGCCACTCGGCAACTTCTAAAGCCCTTGCGATTTCCGATAGCCTTGACATGGATACGGTCTGCCGGCCATTGACAACATTAGAGATGTATTGTTTGCTTAAAGGCTTTTGTTCGCTTGATGGATTTTCTTCTTGTATGATGCCTTGAAGTCTTGTAATAAGGTCTGCATTTGACAGCCCTTTTTCTTTGAGTATTTCGCGTATTCGTAACATAAGAAATCAGTATTTGCCTACAAAGATACTGATTTTTGCTGAGTATAGCAAATAGAAATACTGATTAATCTTAAAAAGAGTTAAAATTAAGTAAATAACGATACTAATATTTGGATGGTATTGTTATTTAATATACCTTTGCGTCAAAGTTAATCACACAGCTAATATTAATAGATATGAGCAACGAAAGAAAATCAACCCTCGCGCAAATCATGAATACTGCATGGCAATTCGTGAAGCGCAATGGCTACACAATGGCCGAAGCCCTCAAATGCGCGTGGGCTAATCATAAACTTAAAGCCGCGATGAAAAATGGCATCTGTCAGTTTTTCTATAAGAAAATCAATGGCGAAATCCGTCAGGCATTTGGCACTCTCAAGGCTGAATTACTGCCTGAAACGCAAGGCACAGGCCGTAAGGCTAATGACAGTGTGCAAGTGTACTACGATACCGACAAACAATCCTATCGCAGTTTTAAGCGTTGCAATCTTCTTTATATCGTATAACGACCTCTAAATCCCCCATAGCGATGAAATCCCTTAACGAACAAGTAAACGAAATCAAGGCCGCTAATATCAGCCTTAACGCCAAAAAGAAAGCGTATGCAAGTCTTGGCATCACGCCTTATGAGATAAGCCTCTTGATTGAGCCTGAAAAGGCTAACATGGCAACAGGCATCTTCACTTTTGGCGTTGAAATCGAGTGCAACGTCAACCGTGGCGCGATACGCACAGCCGCAGAAACAACCGGGATGCGCTATGAATATCAGGGTTACAATCACAATGACGGTCATGCCTATTTCAAGTTTGTTACAGATGCAAGTGTGACAGGCGAAGACGCTATTGAATGTGTTTCGCCGGTGCTTAAAGGCACAAATGGCAAAGCAGCGTTACGCAACGCCTTACACACGCTTAATCAAGCCGGTGCAAGCGTAAATCGTTCATGTGGGCTTCATGTTCATATCGGGGCTGCCGACCTTACCCCGGAGCAGTATGCAAGCGTATTTAGCAATTATAGGCATCTTGAGGCGTTGATTGATACCTTTATGGCAAATTCACGCCGGCGCAATAATAATCAATACTGCAAGAGTGTGCGCAATCATGGCGAACTTGAAAACTGCCATAGCATAGAAGACGTGCGCACCGCCTTACACCGCGACCGCTACCACAAAATCAACCCTATGAGCTATGACCGACACAAAACAATAGAATTTCGTCAGCATCAAGGCTCAACCGACTATCGCAAAATATCTAATTGGGTTAGCTTTTGCGGCAAGCTGGTAAAATGGTCAAAGAAAAATCGCCTTACCGCCGATATAACGAGCATCGATGAAATACCCTTTCTGACTGCAAGCGAAAAGCGATTTTTCAAGCAGCGTGTAAACGAACTGAATTAAGAACCGGCTGGGGCGCAAGCCCCTGCCATAAAACGAAACGCAAATGTGTGTTATAATAGCCAAACCATCAGGCAAAGCAATGCCCTCGGATGAATTGCTTAAAGCCGCCTATAACGCAAATCCACATGGATGCGGTGTAATATCCCCATCGACATTCTATAAGGGTTTAAGTTATCGCAGCTTCAAGGAACACCTCAACAATGTCAGCATAGACGAGCCTTGCATCATTCATTTCAGACTTGCGACACATGGCTCGATAAAAAGGGCAAATTGCCATCCTTTCAAGTGTGAAGATATTTACTTTGCGCATAATGGCATACTTGATATAAGACCCATCGGCGATAAGACCGACAGCGAAACAGCTCTGCAAAGCATCATTGCACCGGCAATTAAAGCCTATGGATGGAATAGCCCGGAAGCAAATGCAATTATCAATCAGACGTGTGGCCATTCAAAATTTGCCATGATGCACAATGGCGAGGTGTTGCTCTTTGGTCAGTTCATTCATTCGTTGGATGGATGTTATTACAGCAATTACCGTTTTATGGGCTATCAGCCTACAATCATGCAGAAACCTTTTACCGGCTATCAGATATGACAACGAAAGCTAAAGAAAACATAGTGACAGCCCTTTATCTATTGGGCGTAGTCATTCTCGGCGCATTAGGCGCATTTATCCTTTGGGCTACCCTTTGGATTTGCTACTTCGCCGGATTCAAAATGTAAATCACTTAACAATCAAAATAATATAAATTATGGCAACAGATGAACTTGACGATTTGCTCGACCCGGCAAAAGAAATCCGGTCAGCTATCACAATGATGGTGCAAGGGCGCCTCGCCGCTCAAAAGGCACTGGGCGAACTGAAAAGAAACGCCGAAACCCTATCAATCGATTATGAAAATGCGATTGAAGAGCTTGAAAACGTGATTGAGCAGATGTATGCCACTGAAACAAGCCTTGGGGAAGCCCATCAGTTTACCATTGTAAGCCTCGCCACTGAGGGCGTAATGCTTTAAGGAGGTCACGTTGTAATCAATAACCGAAAAATGTTAATTTAGTCATGCTAAAGTCGTAATTTTGGCATGACTAAATTTGTTTATTCTATTGAAAATGAGTAAATTTGCATTATGGATACAGAAATGAAAATACTAAAACTCCAGATAGACCGCCCATGCTTCAAGGCAATCCTCAACGGTGAGCAAAAGGTGGAACACCGATTTGTCCGGCCAAGTAACGCACGCCGTTATGTTATCGAGGAAGATACAAAAGACGAGAATGGGGATGACGTAACTAATGTTACACCGGTTCATTACGATGCGCTCTATCTTATTAATGGGCGCAGGGTCGATGCTCCACGGCTCTTGGTAGAAATCCTCGACTCGGAATTTGTTATTCTAACCGATGAAGATGGACATGATTTAGTTGAAGAATTTAACGGTGATGAATACTACGTTTGTCAAGTATGGTATCATCTTGGGAAAGTATTGCAGACCGAGAATGTTGAGAAAATCCTTGATAGAACCCAACAGTAATCATCAAAAAAACTTTGCAGAGTTAAAAGTAGACCTATTCATGTAAATTCGCGCCGGGCTCGCTTGGAAGCCCAACGAACAAATCCGCGTGGGCGCACTAAACGCATCATTCAGCAGCTTGAGACAGGTATTAAAGGCGACTACCGGAACGCAAGAGAAATGCGTGCGGATAATAAAGTCCTTGTAGAACAACGATTCGGAAACCGTAAGCAAAGAGAGGCCGACATTAGGGCGGCTTTCGGCGTTTATGGATGAAAAGATAAACACTAATCGATTATAATCATGCCAACACCAGACGAGCATCGACAAAGAGCGGAATCCATGTATTTTGAAAAGCATGGTAAACGCCCGGGCACTCCTCAAGAATGTGCGGAATCTGCCCGCGAGTATTTTTCGGAGTTATACTCCCGACAAGCAAATGCGGCTATTCATAGAAAAATGGAAGAGGCCGGCGACATGTCGGACAAACAACGTAAAATTGCGGAAAAGGAATTAATGAGCGACTTAGCAAAAGCGCTTGTGCGTTGATGTATTCCTCGGCGTAAAGCCCTTAACCAGTTAGCCACATTCCAAATGCGGAGTGTGGCTTTCTTTTTGGTATGTAAAAATAAAATTGTATCTTTGTGGCGAATCCCATTTCAGTGGGTATTTAATTGCTGGAAGCTCTTTGCCGGATGGATGGCAGGGGGCTTCACTTATTTTTGCGTGTTGTATCAATGTTGTATCAAATTTCAGATAAGGCGATAAAACAAATCCGCTAACTCTATGAGAATTAGCGGATTGCATTTTGTTTGAGTGGTGCCAACGGGAATCGAACCAGTGACACAAGGATTTTCAGTCCTTTGCTCTACCAACTGAGCTATGGCACCTTTTTGCACGCCCCGGAGGTGTGTTCCTCGGTTTTGCGATGCAAAGTTAGGGATTATTTTTGAGTCTGCCAAATTTTTCGGGGAGTTTTTTGCGGAAATTTTATTCGTGCGCACAGAAGGCAGTGGTTTTCAGTCGATAGGGGAGCCGTGCGTCCTTACAATTCGATTATTGACTTTGCCGTTCTGCAACACCGGTCCAACCTTATTTTCAACGAGATATTGAATCATTGAGATGAAAAAATAGCCGCGCCAACCGGGCGCGGCTATTGGTTGGGGGAGGGTTGGGATCAGCGGATGATTACTTTCGTGACTTTGGCGCCTTTGCGGCAGAGGTAGATGCCGGAGGTGGGGCTGTCGACGCGTACGCCCTGAAGGGTGTAATATTCGGCGGGAGCGTCGGCGGGAGCCTCTACGGCGTCAATGCCGGTCGGGCGGTTGAGGTTGATGCGGTAGTCGCTTCCGCCGTTGTTGTCCCACTCGCTGCCGGTGTTGGTGACGAAGCTGATGTAGCTGACGGCCTGTTCGGGGTTGTTGAAGGGGCCGATCTTTACTTCGTATTTGCCTTCGGCGTTGCGGATGAAGGGGGTGCGGGCTGCTTTGCCGTCGGTATGGTATGTGGAACCGTCGGGGAGGTATGCCTGGATGGGTTTCTCGAATTTATTCACACCCCAGTGGAGGATGATGCCTTCGCGGCCGTTGGAGGCCGTGATGGTGATTACGTCGTCCACGGTGGGCTGTGCGGGGGATACGGTGTAGGAGCCGAGTACCGAGGGCTTGTCGGGGTCCTCCGGGTCGATGGGATCGGAGCCGTTGCCGTTGCCTACGTATACGTGGAGAATCTGGGAACGGGCTACGTTGCCTTTGGCGTCGGTTGCCTCGATGTAGTAGTCGACGAGTGCGTCCTTGACTCCCTGGACCTTTGCGGAGAATTCCTGAGCCTTGTGTGCGGGGAGGGGATTTGTGATGGAAGCGATGGTCTTGCCTGTCATCTCGATTTCCTGCCAGGGGCCTACTTCGTCGCCGCCTGCGTATGTCTCGTTCTGGTTGGAGGCGAGGGGGTTGACGCCGTCTTTGTCGAGGCGGTACTTGAGCTTGACGGAGGCGAGGCCGCTGAGGTCGTAGACGTAGCTCCAGACGGTGAAGTCGGAGGACTGTACGATTCCCCATTCGGTGGAGCCGGGGTTGTAGGGTTCGCGCTGGGGATGGTAGATGGAGGGGCCGGTCTTGTCGGCGCCGGAGGCGAGGACGGAGGCGACTTTGGCTACAGCGAGGTTAGCGGCGGTGGCGGGCTTGGAGTCCCATTCCTCGGTGCCGTCCCAGTACCAGTAGCAGCTTGTCTCGCCGCACATGAGCGCGTTCCAGGCGGCGCGGACGTCGGCATTGTCGGGGGCGATGGCGGCGGCGGTCTTCACGTGGTTGGAGGCGGCGGTGATGATTCCCCAGCTGTTGTGGTCGGGGCTGTAGGGCTCTGAAGCTCCGGCGTATGTGCCTTTGTCGCCGTTCCACTTGAGGAATTCGGGGTCAGCCCCGGCTCCCCACCAGCTGCCGCTCTCGACGTGGATTATGTCGTTGTCCTCGGGCGGGAAGCGGTCGAGGTAGTCCTGGATGGTGGTGCATTCGAAGCGGTCGGGGTTTGCCCTGAGCCAGTCGACGAAGTTCTGGAAGTTCGAGCCGTAGTAGCTTGCGGAGCCGCCGCCGTGGTTGTCGCCGTCGTGGTGGAGGACAACGAGGATGGGGTGTTCGGGGTCGTCGTTGAAGGCCTCGAGCTGGCTGATGCACTTCTCGTACTGGAGAGCGCCGAAGCCGCCGCGGCCGTCCTCATTGCCGAAGACGAGGGAGGTGGGCACGGCAATCATTTTGTACTCGCGGCCGTCTGTGGGGTCGACGTACTTCATCCAGTGGGGGCGGTGTCCCCATCCGGCGGAAATCTGTCCGGGGCAGTAGAGGCCTTCGATGTGCACCCAGTCGGCGGGGTTGGGGTTGAGGATGTCGGCCTTGTTGGGTTCGACGATCGACACGCCCTTCACCCAGGGATAGGAGGCGGCGGTGCGGTCGAAGTGGGAGTTGTCGACCATGGCCCACTCGATGCCTTCTTTTACGAGAGCGGGAATCATGTGCTCCTCGAAGGCGTTCTCAGGCGGGAAGATGCCTTTGGAGTATGCCATGCCGGGGAAGTTCTCGGCGAAGCACTCGCGGTGTTTCTGAATCTGCTTGCGGGCGTCCTCCTCGTCGATGAGAGCCATGAGGGGATGGTAGTAGCCGAAGCCTACCATGTCGATGCGCGGGTTGCCGAGGGCGGTTTTCTTGGCGATGAAGTCGGTCCAGTGCTTTTTCCAGTTCTGGAAGTGGCTTGTGGAATTTTCGATTACATTGAGGTTCTCGACAAGGGAGCCTGAGAAGGACACCTGCGCGCCGCCGGGGAGATTTGCGGCGATGAGTTTGTCGACGGCCTGTGCGGGCCAGTTGGTGTAGGCACCTGTCCTGGAGGTGAACACATCGAGGAGGTCGTAGCTCAGAGAGCCGCCCTGATGGGTTTCCATGACTGTCTCGCCGGGGGTGTAGATTGGCTGATGCATGTGCCACTGGAATGCAATGTAGATTTTCGGCTGCTGCGCGCCTGCCGAGAGGCATGCAAGGAGAGCCGCACCCAGTATTGCTTTTTTCATGGTGAGTTTGGTAAAAGATTGATTAAAGTAGTAAGTACGGTGGATATAATCCGACGGCAAATTTACAAAAAAAATCAATACAGTGTATTTTCAGAAGAGAACAATTTTGCTCCTGTCAACTGAGGCGGTAAAGGCAATTGCGGGCCCGGGAGGATTGAGCCTTAGGTCGCCGCGGACAAGGCGCCCGCCCGATATCTCCGGCTCACGGGGAGCATCAGGCTTCAGGGCTGAAACGGAGAAAAGACCGGTGGAGTCCTGCGCGCAGAAGCGGTCGTGGAATCGACGGGCGACATGGCCCATGGTCATGCGGAGATTCAGTTCGACGCACGGGACGGTCTCGCCGCTGCGGAGCACCATCATGTCGACGCCAAGCGGGCCCGAGTAGTCGCCCCCGAGGAGGGTCCCGAGGGATTCGCAAAGCTTGTGGCTTATAGCGCCGAGCGTGCCGGCGATGCCGAAGCGGCTGTCGATGGAGCGGAGCAGGTCTTCGTCGGAGGCGAGGATGTTTCCGGCGTAGTCGCCGTTGGGCAGAGTCCGGAAAAGGGATATTCCGGCAGGGGTCACTTCGCCGGATGTATGGGCTGTGAAGAGGAGGGCAAGGTCGAGGGCCTTGTCGCGGTGGAAGGGTTCGGCGGTGAGGAAGCCGTAGCGGCGGAGGGCGCCTTCGATGGCCGTGGCGCGTGCGTCGAAGCCGGCTTCGCTGTTCACGCGGATCTGTCCTCTTCCGCTCGACGACCAGGGGAGCTTGAAAAGGGCGTCGGGGTATTCCCGGCAGTATTCCTTCGCTTGAGGGAGAGACGATATTTCGCGAGGGACGAACGCTGGGCGCATCAGGCCTGCCCGGGCGAGGTCTGCGCCGAGAATGCAGGCGCTTCGGCGGCTTGAGAGGAGGCGCAGGCGGTCGAGGATATCGTCGGAAGGCAGCGCTTCCGGACCGAAACCGAGGTTTCTGAAACGGCTTCGCACGGCCTTTGACCATCCCCAGGGCGCGGGGGTGAAACCTTCGGCGGAATGGTCCCAGAGACGCGTCCGGAGGCCGAAAGTGTCGGTCATGCGCCTGAGCCATACGGCGTTCAGACCGTCGCAGACGAAGGCGTCCCCGGGCTCGCCGCACCATAGGGGGAGGACGGCTCCTGC
>ERZ779802.541-NODE-541-length-14121-cov-3.930044_pt1 | contig 14121 bp, 8 predicted proteins | sample MGYA00511252_ERZ779802 | MGnify/ENA primary metagenome ERZ779802 (study PRJEB29588, sample SAMEA2153887) | human gut metagenome | biome: human gut; feature: human-associated habitat; material: faeces | place: Denmark | collected 2008/2010 ... | reverse complement strand
TTATCAATAAAAGTTATGGCAACAATATTCAGTAGAATTATCGCAGGTGAAATACCAAGCTATAAGGTGGCGGAGGATGATAAGTTCTTTGCATTTCTGGACATCAATCCGCTGGTGAAAGGGCACACGCTGGTCGTTCCCAAGCAGGAAGTGGATTATATCTTTGATCTGGATGATGAAGATCTGGCAGCAATGCATGTTTTCGCCAAGAAGGTGGCTCGTGCCATTGAGAAGGCTTTCCCTTGCAAGAAAGTAGGTGAAGCAGTGATTGGTCTGGAAGTACCTCATGCGCACATTCATCTTATTCCTATGCAGAAAGAGTCGGACATGCTGTTCTCTAATCCAAAACTGAAACTTTCTGATGAAGAATTTAAAGCAGTTGCCGAAGCGATTCGCGCTGCATTCTAAAAATAAAACTCCTTCCTTTTATAATAAGAACGGGGGCTGAAATGGATTCAGTCCCCGTTTCCTTTATTCTGGTTTGAAAGTCTATGCTTTCAAATTCCGATATCCGGTTAGATGTAATCTTCCCCTAATTTTATTTGTGCGTCGTTTACGTATTTACGGATAGAATGTTCTTCATCCTTCTTGCAAATCAGCAATACATTGTCCGATTCGGCGATGAGATAGCCTTCCAGTCCATCAATAACGGCGAGTTTGTTTTGTGGGAGCACCACGATGTTGTCTTTACTGTTGTACATTAGAGACTCACACTTCAAGGTTACATTTCCTTCTTTGTCCTTTGGGGACAAGTCATACAATGACCCCCATGTACCTAAATCGGACCAGCCGAAATCTCCTAATGAAACATATACATTGTCTGCTTTCTCCATGATGCCGAAGTCGACGGATACATTGGGGCATGCAGGGAAATTTTCGTCGATGAATGCTTTTTCGGCAGGAGTACCGTATACATCTTTACCAGGAATCAATTTGCTTGCCAGCTCGGGAAGTAGTGCTTCCACGGCCTTGATGACAGAGTTTACATTCCACATGAAGAGGCCGGAGTTCCAATAAAATTCTCCGCTTTCTACGAAAACTTTGGCTAACTCCAGTTCAGGTTTTTCGGTAAAGGTCTTCACCTTGTAGAAATTATCTCCTGCTTGTTCAGCTATCTGAATGTAACCATAACCTGTTTCGGGACGGTTCGGTTTGATACCGAGAGTCAATAACTTTTCTGATTGAGATACGAACGTCAAGCCTTTTTCGATGGCATCAAGGAACTCTCCTTCCTTCAGAATCAAATGATCGGATGGAGCTACTACGATATTGGCATTCGGGTTTAATGCGCGAATGTGATAAGCTGCCCATGCGATACACGGAGCAGTATTTCTGCGTGTAGGCTCCAGCAAAATTTGTTCGGGATTCAATTCAGGCAGTTGCTCCTTTACAAGATCTGCGTATAAATCGTTTGTAACGATAAGTATGTTCTCTGTGGGAATAACTTTATTGAAGCGGTCGAAGGTTTGTTGCAATAATGACCTGCCTGTGCCAAAGAAGTCCAGAAACTGTTTGGGGAGCGTTTTTCGACTAAACGGCCAGAAGCGACTGCCGATACCTCCACCCATGATAACACAGAAATTATCCTTATTTGTTGTCATATCGTTTGTTTTAAAAGTTTCTGCTAAAGTACACTATATTTTGGAAACACGGAATGTTTGTAGAATGTTTTATGACTTTTTTCTCCTTTTTTTAGGAAAAGTATTGCAGGTTTAGAAAAAAGCCGTATCTTTGCACCGCAATTGAGAAATCAAGCATGCCCAGATGGCGGAATCGGTAGACGCGCTGGTCTCAAACACCAGTGGATTCACTTCCATCCCGGTTCGACCCCGGGTCTGGGTACTGAAGCGGAGAAAGTAGAAATACTCTCTCCGCTTTTCTTTTCTACTCCTCGTAATTTATTGATTTGGGATCAGGTTGAAATGTTATGCTCTTGTTATTAGAGTTTTAACTCTGTTAAACTATTAGCTCTTCTTCTTTCAGTTTATCTACGTGTATGAGGACATTTAGTCCTTGTGCCGCTTCATTAATCGTTCAAAGAACGGGCAATCGTTTGCTTTTGTCCGGTCTGTGTTGCATCAGTATCTTAAGCTTTATTGTATACCAACCTTGCTTAATCGGCTTGTCAACTAAGGTTGACAGGTCGATTGACCTTGGCTAATAGGCCTGTTGACCAAGGTTGACACCCAGTTATTCCTAAGGGTGAATGAGATTTCTCCTAGTTCTGGATAAGAATACTCTTGATGTAAAACAAATGAATACCATATACTGGGGTAAGTAACTGCTGTAATCTTAATTATAAAATTAGTCAACCAAAACCAGGACGAGACATAGTGAGAGTAACATCTTTACTCTCACTCTTAAAAGTTACTCTCACTCACACTTAATGTTTTTATTATTAATGATTTGTCTGTAAAGTGAGGGTAGTGAGAGTAGATACTATCAACTTTTTATTGAAGACTGAGTTCAAGTTATAAATGCGACATTTTTTCTATTTCATCAACATCATACCCTATTTTATATTACAACTTATGTTTAATGCGGATATAAATAGCAAAAAGATGAACGTAATATGCAAATTTGTCATTGGATATTTCTTAGGCATTTATTTTTTCCTAACTTTGCAAAGGATAGTTGAGAAGCTTTTGCCATTTTATATTTTAATATTTACCCAATATGCCAAATCAGAATACACTTCTGTATCTCCCTTTGACATTTCGAATACTTGCGGTTGCTATTTTCGCTTGTTTATTTCTGGCGCCCAAGGCGATGGCTGATACGAAAGATCAAGAGTATATTGTTCTTATCAGTTCTTCCACTTTTCGTGAGAAATGGGCTTATGATCTGCTTGAAACTGTAGAAAAGGCATTCAATGAAGAAAATTCGGTGAAGGTATATTCGGAGACTCTCACAACATGGCATTTCAATAATCAACAGGAAATAAATCAGAAGGTTGATTATCTAAAGGATAAATATTCTGTTCCTCCCCAAGCCGTCATATTTGTAGGCGATCCGGGATGGTACGTTTGCAAACCGCTTTTTGATACTATCTGGAAAGGGGTACCTACAATCATTTGCCACTCGATGCCGCATACGTCGGCTAATATAAATAAGTATTATAATGGTGAATATATACCTGAAGACCAGATTATTGCTACACCGGAAATGCTGGAACGGTATAATGTGACTGCCATAAATATTCCTGTCTGCATTAAAGAAACCATAGAATTGATGAAGGAGATTACTCCTGAAATGAAAAAGGTTGTCTTGTTATCGGATGACAGATTTATCTGTTCTCTAATTCGGAAAAAAGCAGAGGATATACATCAGCAGTACTTTTCTGATTTGGATATGGAATTTATTACTTATCCTCAGACAAATACAGAAACAATGCTCCGCATTATTAGTGAGTGTGGTAAAGAGACAGGTATTATCTACTGTTCATGGGTGAATGTAGCCAGTCAGAATCTGTCTGAGAAATATTATCCTGATGAGAGAATGCATTCTTATATTTCCGGTATAGTTAAAAAGCCGGTATTCTCGTTGTCTGACCAGTTCACAAGGGTTCATGCTTTATTTGCCGGTGGGCATTATATAGGCAGTTCCGATGTGGAAAGTACCGTTATCGGTGAAATTAGAAGTGCACTGAAGAAGGATGGTACATACGAGGCGAAAACGGTTGTTGCCGGTACGCCCAATACCTATCTTAATTACCAGACATTGCTTGACAAGGGAGTTCCATTAGATAACTTTCCTAAAAATGCGGTTTATTGTGATGTTCCGCCCAGTTTTATTCAGAAGAATATTATTTATGTTGTAATTGTATTGGGTACTGCTATTGTACTTCTGCTATTTTACTTTATGCACAAGCGTATCAAGAAAGTGAGAGAAACGGAGTGGCAAGAGCATCTGCATTTGCTTGAAAATATTCTCGATAACCTTCCTATTGCAGCCAAGGTGAAAGATGTCGATAATGATATGCGCTATACTTTTATAAATAAAAAGGCTGAAGAACTCTTTGAATATCCGGCTAAGGAGGCGATTGGAAGAACTGATTTCGATATAATGCCTGAGGCTGCAACGATGATCAGGAAAGAAGATGAAGAATTGGTAAGAACGGGAATTGCCCAATTTGGTACTAGGCGTTTCTTTACGAATAAGAACGAGGAACGGTTTACTTTCCAGAATAATAATATAGTTTCATTCTCCGATGGACGTAAATGGATTCTCTATACGGCTTGGGATATTACAGACCAGAAGATTCTGGAACGTAAACTGCGCCTGGCTAAGGAAGAGGCTGAAGAGTCCAATCGTATAAAATCAGCTTTCCTGGCTAATATGAGCCATGAAATACGTACTCCGCTCAATGCAATAGTTGGTTTCTCGAGTATACTGGCTGAAGATGTATCGGAAGAAGAACGGATAGAATACCTCAGTATCATTAGTAAGAATAATGATATATTGTTGCAACTGATCAATGACATCCTGGATTTATCAAAGATAGAAGCCGGTACACTGGAATATGTCTATGCAAATATAGACGTAAATAAGATGTTATCTGAAATAGAGCAGGCTGCCAGAATGAGACAACCGAATGCGAATGTCGCTATATGTGCAGTGATGCCTATGCCGGATCTTCTTTTATATACTGACCAGCGTAGAATTACTCAGGTACTGAATAATTTCATCAGCAATGCCATGAAGTTTACAAATACAGGGAGTATCACGTTTGGGTATGAAGAACCCAAAGATGGTTATATACGCTTCTTTGTGACAGATACCGGTACCGGTATCCCTCCTGAAAAAGTGGCGGATATATTCAACCGTTTTGTAAAGCTCGATTCCTTCAAACAAGGAACCGGACTTGGACTGGCTATTTCACAGAATATCGTGAAGGAACTCAAAGGCGAGATCGGAGTGCTGTCTGAGTTGGGGAAAGGTTCTACTTTCTGGTTTACGCTGCCTTATGAAAAGATGGGTGCACACCGTTCTATCCTTCCATAAGTGATTTCTAATCATTTTCTAATCTCGTATAAGTTTATTATAATCCGTTCCGGAAGCCTTAATTTTTAAGGAGTTGTACTTTTGCCTCAAAATTGATAAAACAATGATGAGACAGATTACATTTACTCTTTTTCTTATTTTCTCATGCAGCCTGTGGGCGCAATCGAATCCGTTAAAGTTGACGATGAAGGAGGCGGAGGAACTTTTCCGTACCCACAATCTTTTACTGGTTGCCGAATATTACAATGTAGACATGGCACAGGCACAAGTGGTGCAGGCCAAATTATTTGATAACCCCGTTATCACATTGGAGCAGAATATTTATAACCGTCTGAACGGTAAATATTTTGATTTTGGGAAAGAAGGAGAGTCCGGAGTGCAGATAGAACAAGCCATCAATCTGGCCGGACAACGCAACAAACGAATACGTCTGGAAAAGATTAATCACCAATCCGCTTTATTGCAATTTGAGGAAGTAGCACGCACCTTAAACAGTGAGTTGAAGGAAACCTGTGTCGAAATGTATTTCCTGACCAAGTCCGTGCAGATTTATGATAAAGAGATCACTTCTTTAGAGGAACTGCTGCTATTCTACAAGAATATGGCAGAGAAAGGGAATATTTCATTGTTGGAATTATCCCGTATGCAGGCATTACTGTTATCACTGAAAAAGGAGAAGAATGATGCAGTAAATGAATTGGTATCGAAGAGGGGGAATCTGAAGATGTTATTAAACTTGCCGGTCACTCAGGAGATAGAAATACTTCTGGATGAAACGATGCTGAGCCGGTTGGAATTGTTTAGTCTGTCACTTGCCGATCTGGATTCCTTGTTACCTTCCCGCCCCGACCAACGGTTGGCCTTCTCCATGCTTGAGGCTTCCAAGGCGAATTTGAAGTTACAGCGTTCATTGGCCGCTCCGGAGTTTGCTATTCAGGGGATTTACGACCGTGCAGGAAACTTCATCAACAATTATTTTGCAGTAGGTCTTAGCTTCTCCGTTCCTATTTTCAATCGGAATCAGGGTAATATCAAGTCAGCCAAACTGGAAATAGAAAAGAGCCTGAAAGAGAAAGAATACACAGAGAACAGGGCAAACTCGGAACTGTATGTGGCGTATTCCCGTCTGGAAAAGGCTATGGAACTTTATCAATCAGCAGACGATGACTTGGAAAAGAACTTCAACCGGCTGATTGAAGGGGTGAACGAGAATTTTCGTAAGCGTAATATCAGCATGCTGGAGTTTGTCGATTATTACGAGAGCTATAAGGAAACGAGTTTGCAATTGTATGAGACTCGGAAAGATGTTTTTCTGGCCATGGAGAACTTGAATACGGTAGTAGGACGAAATATATTTAATTACTAAGCAATGGATATGAGCAGGATTTTACAGATTTTTATAGGTGCAGTACTATTCTTGAGCAGTTGCTCGACAAAAGATAATAATGAAACTTCAGTATCTCCGGAGATGTGTCTGACAGATAGTTTGATGCAAGTTGTCAGTATAGATACCGTACATACACGTATTTTAATCGACGAGTTGACACTGAACGGTCGTGTGACGTTTAATCAGGAGCAAGTGGTACAGGTTTTTCCAATGTTCGGTGGACGGGTGATTGCTGTGAATGCCGAGGTGGGAGACTACGTACATAAAGGGGAAGTGCTTGCTGTGGTCAAGAGTGGTGAAGTGGCGGAATATGAGAAACAGCTGAAGGATGCGGAACAACAAGTGGCCGTAACCCGCCGTAACTGGGATGTTGCGCAAGATATGTACAATGCCGGCATGGCTTCGGCCCGCGACACATTGCAGGCCCGTCAGGAATTGGTGAGTGCCGTGACGGAGGAAAGACGCCTGAAGGAAGTCTATTCCATCTATAATCTGTCCAATGAATCCAGATATGAGATTAAATCACCGATAACGGGCTTTGTGGCGGAGAAGCATGTGAATAAAGATATGCAGATACGCTCCGACCAGGGTGAAGAACTATTCACGGTATCCGGTCTGGATAATGTCTGGATTATGGGCGATGTATATGAGAGTGATATCCGCAAAGTAAAAGAAGGTGCTCCTGTCCGTATCACAGCATTGGCCTATCCCGGCAGAGAGTTTGTAGGGAGTATTGATAAGGTCTACCACATCCTCGATGAAGAAAGTAAAACCATGAGTGTGAGAATTAAACTTCGTAATGTGGATTATCTGTTGAAACCCGGCATGTTTACTAATGTATATGTACAATGCGAATCAACGGATGATACGATGCCCTGCATTGATTTACATGCCCTGATCTTTGAGAATGGAAAGAATTATGTAGTGACGGCAAACGAAGACGGCAAGCTGCAAGTAAAAGAAGTGGAAGTGTATAAACAGTTAAGGAATCGGTGCTATATACAATCCGGCTTGCAGGAGGGCGACCGTATCTTGAATAGAAACACATTGCTGGTATATAACGCATTGAATGCTGAATAACAGATAAAGAATTTGATATGCATAAGTTCATAGACAACATCATAGCTTTCTCTTTGAAGAATAAGTTCTTCATATTCTTTTTTACGGTACTTGCGGTTATTGCAGGAATTGTCTCTTTCAAGCATACCCCGATAGATGCCTTTCCGGATGTAACCAACACCAAAGTAACTATTATTACCCAATGGCCCGGGCGGAGTGCCGAGGAGATGGAGAAGTTCATTACCATCCCTATTGAAATAGCAATGAACTCCGTACAAAAGAAGACGGACATACGCTCTACCACCTTGTTCGGACTATCGGTGGTGAATGTAATGTTTGAAGATCATGTAGACGATTTTACAGCCCGTCAACAGGTCTATAATCTATTGAATGATGCTGACTTGCCGGAAGGCGTTACTCCGGAAGTACAGCCTTTGTATGGTCCTACGGGAGAAATCTTCCGCTATACGTTGAGAAGTGAGAAGAAATCGGTTCGTGAATTGAAGACCATTCAGGACTGGGTGATCGAGCGGAATCTACGTTCCGTATCCGGTGTGGCCGATATTGTAAGTTTCGGTGGAGAGGTGAAAACCTTTGAGGTCAGTGTGAATCCCAACCAATTGAGGAATTACGATATTTCCTCTCTGGAGTTGTTTGAAGCCATAGAGAAAAGTAATATCAATGTCGGTGGTGATGTGATCACAAAAAGCTCCCAAGCCTATGTTGTCCGGGGTATCGGACTGATTAACGATGTGGAGGAAATTGGAAATATCGTTGTGAAAAATGTGAAAGGTACTCCTATTCTGGTGAAACACCTGGCAGATGTGCACGAGTCCTGTTTACCCCGCCTCGGACAAGTAGGCCGAATGGATGAAGACGATGTCGTGCAAGGCATTGTCGTGATGCGTAAGGGGGAGAATCCCGGTGAAGTGATTAAAGCCCTGAAAGAAAAAATAGCCTATATCAATAAAGAAGTGCTGCCATCGGATGTACAGATCGTACCTTTCTATGATCGTGAGAACTTGGTAGATCTGGCTGTGAGCACAGTGACACGCAACCTGATAGAAGGCATCCTGTTTGTGACTTTCATTGTGTTGATATTTATGGCGGATTGGCGGACTACCGTGGTGGTGGCAGTGGTCATTCCATTAGCATTATTATTTGCTTTCATTTGCCTGCGTATAATGGGTATGTCCGCCAATTTGTTGTCCATGGGAGCCATTGATTTCGGTATTATTATAGACGGTGCGGTGGTGATGGTCGAGGGTATCTTTGTAGTTCTTGATAAGAAAGCGCGTGAAGTGGGAATGCCGGCATTCAATGTCATGTCAAAGATGGGATTGATCCGTAATGCTGCAAAAGATAAGGCGAAAGCGGTTTTTTTCTCCAAACTGATTATCATTACGGCGCTGATTCCTATTTTCTCTTTCCAGAAAGTAGAGGGGAAGATGTTTTCACCGCTTGCTTTTACGCTGGGCTTTGCTTTGTTGGGGGCATTGGTGTTCACCTTGACTCTGGTACCCGTACTTTCGGCCATGCTGTTAAAGAAGAATGTACGCGAAAAGAATAACAGGTTCCTCCGCTTTGTTAATGAGAAATCATCCGCCTTGTTTGATGTCTGCTATGCTTATCGCAAGGTGACGATTACGATTGCTACGTTTGTGGCAGTGGTGGGACTGTATGCGTTTTCTTTCCTCGGAACGGAATTCCTTCCCCAGTTGAATGAAGGCTCTATCTATATCCGTGCCACTTTACCGCAAAGTATAGCTTTGGATGAGTCCGTCAATCTGGCAAACAAGATGCGGACGAAGCTGAGAAGCTTTCCTGAAGTGAAACAGGTGATGTCTCAGACCGGACGCCCCAATGACGGAACCGATGCCACCGGGTTTTATAATATCGAGTTTCACGTAGATATTTATCCGGAAAAGGACTGGGAAAGTGGCTTTACCAAACTGGAATTGATTGACAAAATGCAACATGAACTGGAGATTTACCCGGGTATAGACTTTAACTTCTCCCAGCCGATTACGGATAATGTGGAAGAAGCAGCTTCCGGTGTAAAGGGTTCTATAGCTGTGAAAGTCTTCGGTAAAGATCTGTATGAGTCCGAGAAAAAAGCCGTAGAGATTTATAAAATATTGGGAACCGTGGATGGCATCGAAGATTTGGGGGTAATACGAAATATCGGACAGCCGGAATTGCGCATAGAACTGGATGAGAATAAGCTCGCACGCTATGGAGTGGCTAAGGAAGATGTACAGTCCATTATCGAAATGGCGATTGGAGGTAAGTCGGCTTCCTTGCTTTACGAAGATGAGAAGAAGTTCAATATCATGGTGCGTTATAAAGAGGAATTCAGATGCAACGAAGATGAGATAGGAAAAATACTGGTACCCGCTATGGATGGTACGATGGTGCCGATTAAGGAACTGTCGGAGATAAAGACTATCACCGGCCCCTTACTTATCTTTCGTGATAATCATGCCCGTTTCTGTGCCGTGAAATTCTCGGTCCGGGGTAGAGATATGGGAACTGCCGTTGCTGAGGCTCAGAAGAAAGTGAATGCGGCAGTGCATTTGCCCGAGGGATATACTTTGAAGTGGACCGGAGATTTTGAAAACCAGCAACGTGCTACTCAACGTTTGGCGCAGGTGGTTCCTGTCAGCATTATCATCATCTTTATTATTCTTTTCATCCTGTTTTCCAATGCACGGGATGCAGGTTTGGTATTGCTGAATGTACCTTTTGCCGCTGTGGGCGGTATTGCTGCCTTGCTCATAACCCGCTTTAATTTTTCGATCTCTGCCGGTATCGGGTTCATTGCGCTTTTTGGTATCTGTATCCAGAATGGAGTGATTATGATATCCGATATCAAACACAACCTGCAGGCGAGGCTGGCGTTGCCCGATGCTGTAAAGACCAGTGTACGTTCCAGGGTTCGGCCCGTGCTGATGACAGCTGCAATGGCGGCTATCGGCCTGATGCCTGCGGCACTGAGACATGGAATAGGTTCCGAGTCGCAGCGACCGTTGGCCATTGTTATTATCGGAGGTCTGATCGGGGCTACTTTCTTCGCTTTGTTTGTTTTCCCGTTGATTGTCGAGCTCGTTTATAGTAAAATGTTATATGATAAAGACGGTAGATTGAAGCAGAAAAAACTATAAAACGTATATTTGTGCTTTCTTTAAGTTTTAAAAACTATGGCAAAGATACTGTTGGTAGAAGATGAAGTCAATATAGCCTCTTTCATAGAACGGGGATTGCAGGAATTCGGGCATACGGTTTCTGTAGCTTATAATGGTGCGGATGGTTGGCAGATGGCCCAGGACGAACCTTTTGACTTACTCGTTCTGGATATAATCATGCCCAAGATGAACGGACTGGACCTATGCAGGCAGTACCGCCAACTCTATGGATACGATTCCCCCGTCATTATGCTTACAGCTCTGGGTACGACGGATGATATTGTAAAAGGACTCTATGCCGGTGCCGATGATTATTTGGTGAAGCCTTTCAGCTTTCAGGAGTTGGAGGCGCGTATCACCGCTTTGCTGCGCAGGAATAAGGAGAAAAGAATTTCGGAACTTGTTTGCGGTGACCTTATCCTCGATTGCAATACCAGGCGTGCCCGCCGTGGTGACCGTGAAATGGAACTGACGGTAAAAGAATATCGCCTTTTAGAGCACTTCATGAATAATCAGGGGGTTGTGCTTTCTCGGGTGAATCTCCTGAAACATGTATGGGACAAGAATTTTGATACGAATACCAATGTAGTAGATGTGTATGTGAACTACCTGCGTACTAAGATTGATAAAGATTATGAAAACAAACTTATCCATACGGTGGTAGGTTTGGGCTATATTATGGAATCTCATTAAACGGAGAATCGTAGTGAAGATAGGAAGTAAAATAGCGTTGTTCTATACGGGTATCACAATATGTATGCTTACCTGTATCATGGTTGTTTTCTATTTTTTCATTTATAACTATATCAATAGGCTGTACGATTCTTACCTGGCAGATAAAGCCTATCTTACCGCCCAGAAACATTGGGAAAAGGATGAAGTAGACGAGAGTAGTTATGAAATTATCCGTCAGGAATACGAAGGGCTTCTTCCCCAGGCTAAGGAAATTTTACTGAATACCGATAGCATGGAGACTGTGAAAGATACACTTGATAAGTATCTGAACAAAGAGCAGCAGAAGCGACTATTCATGGAAGAGCCGGTTTCATTCCGTTATAAAAAAGAGGTGGGTGCGGCATTGTATTACCCGGATAATGAAGGTAATTTTATAGTTCTGATACTTGCCCGGAACAACTATGGAACGGAGATACAGAATCATGTGCTTATTCTGATACTTCTTTTGTTCATTTTCAGTTCCATATCGGTTTATTTCATTGGAAGGTTTTATGCCAATCGAATGTTGGCACCGGTGAAGCGTATTTTGAAAGAGCTGCGGCGCATCCGGGGGAATAATCTGAATATCAGGATTAAGACAGCCGGTAACCATGACGAACTGGACGATCTGATCACTTCTATCAATGGTATGCTCGACCGCATAGACGCGGCTTTCAAGTCCGAAAAATCTTTCGTAAGCAGTGCTTCCCATGAACTTAATAATCCGCTGACGGCCATTCAGGGAGAGTGTGAAATCAGCTTGCTGAAAGAACGTTCGCCACAAGAATATATCAAGGCTTTGAACCGTATTTCGGATGAAAGCAAAAGAATCAGCTTGTTGATAAAATCCCTCCTTTTCCTTTCGCATCAGGATGAAGAACTTCTGAAGAATAATATGGAAGATGTGGACCTGGCAGAACTTCTGATCATACTGTGTGCCGAGAATGAGCGGATGCAGTTCAGTAATACATTTCAGAAAGAGAACTTGCCAGTGTTAAGGGCTAATCTGCATTTGCTGAAAATAGCAATCCGTAATATACTGAACAATGCCTGTAAATATTCCGGTAAACAACCTGTAGCCGTGCGGCTGTATCCTAAGGAAGGGAACACTATTTTGGAAATAGAAGACAACGGTATTGGGATTCCTGAAGATGAAATACAGCTTATTTTCCAGGCATTCTATCGTGCAACCAATACAAGGGAATATTCAGGTCATGGTATTGGGCTGGGACTTTCTTTGAAGATATTATCTATTTATGGAGCGAGGATGGAGATTTTATCCAAACTAAATACGTATACGAGAGTGTTGATAACCTTTAAGTGACTAATCATTAGACTTTGGTTTTAAAATAAAATGTATCTTTGTGTCGGTCAAAAATGCTATGGAGTATATTTAATATAGATATTATGAAAAAGAAAAACACTCTTTTACTTTTTTTGTGCTTGTTCAGTCTGTGGGCAGTGGCACAAGAAAAGAAACCTGTAAAGATTGCCTGTGTTGGAAACAGTATCACTTATGGCTCAGGAATTAAAAATCAGTTTCAGAACAGTTATCCGGGGTTACTTTCCCAGCTTTTGGGTGAAGGGTACGATGTCCGCAATTTCGGAATTAGTGCCCGTGTATTGTTGAATAAGGGAGATCATCCTTATATGCACGAACAGAAGTTTCGTGATCTTTTGGCATTTCAGCCGGATATCGTTACCATTAAATTGGGAACGAATGACAGTAAACCCTGGAATTGGCGTTATGGAAAAGATTTTAAGAAGGATTTGACGGAAATGCTGGATATTCTTCAGGAATTGCCTTCCAAACCTAAGATATATCTTTGTCTGCCTGTTCCTGCCGTAAAACGGAATTTTGGTATTAACGATAGCGTAATTACAAACGGTATTATTCCTGTAATACGCAGTGTAGCGAAGAAACGTCATCTGCCCGTTGTGGATCTTTATGCACTGCTGAAGCCATATCCTGATTACTATACAGATGGTATCCACCCCAATGAACAAGGAGCTGCATTGATTGCCGGTGAACTTTATCGTACACTGACCGGTAATGAGGCGCCTGCAATTGTCACCGATCAACCTTTCCCCGGTAAGAAGTCGCAATGGGAAGGGTTCGATCGTTATGATTTTATTTGTAATGCACGCCGCGCTATCGTTGTTGCTCCCCGCAAGGTAGCGGAAGGGCGTCCCTGGATATGGCGTCCTGCATTTTTCGGAGCTTTCCCTTCGGTAGATAAGGCTTTGTTGGAAAAAGGTTTCCATGTGGCGTATTATGATTTGACTCATCTTTATGGAAGTCCGCGTGCGCAACGCCTGGGCACTGATTTCTATGAAGTCATGCGCAGATATTATCGTCTTTCTCCCAAAGTGACATTAGAAGGCTTCAGTCGTGGCGGATTATTCGCATTTAACTGGGCGGCAAATAATCCTGATAAAGTGGCCTGTATCTATGTGGACGCTCCTGTATGCGATATGCTCTATTTCTCCGAGAACTGGGAACGTGATTTCTGGAAAGGCTTCCTTGCAGAATGGGGATTGACTGAAGAAAATGCCAAAGACTTCAAAGGAAATCCGATTGATAACCTGGCTCCATTAGCGGCTGCCGGTATTCCAGTGATGGGCGTTTGTGGTGATAGTGACAAGATTGTGCCGTATGAAAAGCACATGAAGATTGCTGCTGAACGTTATCGTGCTTTGGGAGGTAATGTCGAAATCATATTGAAACCCGGTTGCGATCATCATCCCCATAGTTTAGATAATGCTTAACCG
>ERZ779802.538-NODE-538-length-14155-cov-4.482837_pt1 | contig 14155 bp, 12 predicted proteins | sample MGYA00511252_ERZ779802 | MGnify/ENA primary metagenome ERZ779802 (study PRJEB29588, sample SAMEA2153887) | human gut metagenome | biome: human gut; feature: human-associated habitat; material: faeces | place: Denmark | collected 2008/2010 ... | reverse complement strand
GTGGCGTAACAAACACCCCTAACACGAAATGTGACCGCCGACATCGTTCTTGATGCGTCGCAGTTCCTCGGCGTCGTCGCTCCACGCCATGACATTGCAGTGCGCCCGGACGCTTGTCAGTCCGTATGAATGGGCCTCGTTCAGGTAACGGTCTATCCATTCCTTGTTGATCGCGTTGCTGCGGCTGTACTTGGAAAGACTGTTCATGTTGCGGGCCGTCTTCTCGAAGCGGGCAAGATTCTCGTCGTGGCAGTCGATGAACACATACTGGTTGTATATGTGGTTACACGGCAGGAGCAGCCCCACGGGTGAAGCAAACGACAGGCGGCAGTCGGAGCGGTCGGTGGAAAGACGCTCGTAGCGGTTGTCCGTGCTGACCTTCGCCGGAAGGTCGTCGGTGTCCGAAAGGGTATGGAGGCAGAGCATCTTGTCCCCGACACGCATCTCCTTTGCAGAGAGGTCTATGTCCTCCAGACAGGTAACATCCGACATGGAGAGGGACATATATTTCTCGATGATGCCCGATGATGTCTCCGTTCCCAGAATCTCGTCGTCAGAGAGACGGCGCAGGCTGATACAGCCGGTGTCGTTGATGATGCGCTCGAACTGTTCCACACTCTCCAGAAACTTCACCACCATCTCGTGATTCAGTTCCTTCGGGGTTATGCGCCCACGGCACAGGGTGGAGAAATTGCTCTGCTGGCGCATCCGCTCCTTCGTTGTTTTGGTCAGGAACAGGTTACACCTGTGGTCAAGGTACGGACGCTCGTTGAAATGGCGCTCGAAAGAGCGGTCAAGGAAGCTCAGTCCCTCCTTCTGCAATTCCGGCCGGTAATTCTCAGATATGAATATGTCCTGCTTGTGGACAACCGAAAAATGCGGCAGAACCTTTATCGCCTTGCACCATGCCGAGTGCATGGCCTCGTATTCGGCTGATGTAACCGTGAACAGTTCCGGGAGTCTCACCTCAAAGGCCACCGTGATGTCGGCGTCCTTTGAGATGATGCAGCCGTGTTCAACGGCAAGGAGGGGGAGTTTCGATTCAAGAGTCGTCGCTCTCAGGGTATTTCTCATTTTTATTTATGTTGTTTCCTACACGTTTTTATCAGGCGTGTTATTCGCAAGCGGTTGAATATGTAGCGGGGCCGGTATCTCACGGCGCCGAGCTTCATAAGTCCGTATTGCCCGAACTTAGAGTTAAGCCGGAAAGTGAGCCATACAAGGACCGATGCCGACACTGCGGCGAAACCGATGCAGAACCATTGCGGGACACCCGCGACATACATTATCACGAACAGGACGAACAGGGACAGGTGGCCGATGGCGAATATGAACAGATATTGCGCTTTCAGACCCTTGTACTCCACACTGCGTCCCACGCCTTTATTTATGGAATACTCGGACATCAGAGGAAGAATGACTTGAGGATTGTGGCGGCCACGATAAGGAAGATGCAGGCTCCGAACCATGACGCGGCGGTCTTGCTGGTGTCGGGGTCTCCGCTCGACCATTTGGAGTAGCATTTAACGCCTCCGATAAGACCCACGACCGCCCCGATCGCATAGATAAGTTTCACTCCCGGCTCAAAGTACGATGTTACCATCGTCGTAGCCTCGTTGATGCCCGAAAGACCGTTGCCGGCGGCACTGACAAACTCGACAGAGCAGAGAATCATAAGAACGGCGAGGACGACACGTCCTTTCAGAATCATAAACTTGTCTTTTACAGTTTTCATAAGAATCAGTGTTTGAATGTGGCCGGGATACACACCCAGCCACGGTAACGCCTTTTTTCGGCTTGTGTGGTGGATGGTATGACTCAATGCGGTCAGCCGTAATCAATCTTCTTCATCTTTTTCACTGTCTTTGTCAGTATTCTCCGGTCTCCGGAGTGAGCCGTCAACATCTATCCCGCGACCTTTGCGGCGGGAGGAGGACGGTCTGCCGATTCTTTTCTTATGCGCCGCCCGCACACTCTCGGCGATGCAGTTCATTATCCCGGCGTTGATTCTTTCGTCGGTCTCCATCATCTTGCCTATGAACACCACATCACGCATACCGGTCAGGACTCTGCCGGCCTCGGCTTTCTGTTCGGGAGTCGCCGCCGGGTTCGCCGCCACGGACACCGCCGCCTCAATCTCGTCGATTGATTCCCCCTTTGCAGGTGGGGAAACGCTGTCCGGCTCAAAGTCGTCCATGTCCGGTGTCTCGTCCGCCGTATCCGCATCCGTGGTGGTGTCTTCGGCATTACCCTTCCCGGAGGAATCCTTGTCTGGATTCTTAAACTCGACATCCTGCGGATTAACATCCCCGATTTTGGCTTTCAGGACATAGGTCATGGCAGCCGTAATGGACTCGGTAAGCACCTCGCGGAATCTGTCCAGATCGAAATCACTCTGCGGAACAACGGTAACGGTGTTTTTCTTCGGTTCCTGGCCGTGGCTGTCGGACTCCGTTTCTTTTTCTTGCGCTTCCTTTTTACCGTCGCTTTTGGTGTCGGGTTTCTTGCACTTTCCACGGAACATCCATGTCACGAAGGCGAGATAGACAAATGCGCATATAATCAGGATTGATGCTGTGTTCATAGGCGCGTCTTTTTCTTACCCTTCTCCATAAGGGTGTTGAGTATGTCGGCGTTTCCCTTCAGATGGTCAAGAAGAATCCTTGTCACATATACACCGATTGTCAGCCCTTCCACATCGAGTAGCGGCACGGTCATTTTGAGCCTGTCAACCAGCTCACGGGGAACGAATATACCTTTTCTTGCCCCGACTTCTCCCGGTTCAAGAAACAGTGAGCGGTAGGAATCCATGTCTTTTGCAGAGACTGCGGCGTATTTTTTATTTGTAGTAGCGGCGCTATTGTTTTCAGTTGCCATATCTATCAGAATTTTAATGAATCGTTGAACATCCTTTTTATGATGTCATCATATTCCTTGAAATGCTGTTCCAGCACGTTGTTGACATATTCCGTAATCGAGCCACCCTCGGAGAAGAAAAGCATCAGTTTCTGCATTTTGAGCTTGAACTCCTCGCTCACGGACACCTGTTTCCCTTTGCGGCTTATGCGCCGGTACTTGTTTTTCAGGATAAAGTTCTCCATATATTCAAGTTCCCGGTTGGACAGCGGTGTGTTGGCTGCCACGGTCTTGTCCGGCGCCGTTCTTTCGGGCGAGACCGGCGTTTCGGTATGAGCCGTTGTTTCGGGCGCGGCTGTCGTGTGCGATGCGTTTTCCTCGTATCTTTCAAGGAACTTGTCGGGATCGAAGCCCGGTTCTCTTTTCCTTGCCATAATCATTCCGGTTCTATGGTTGCCAGAATCTCGTCCACCAGTTCGGGGAGCTGACTGTTTCGCAGAAGGTTCTTGTCAGGAGGCATGAATGTAGAGCGGAATATCCCGCAGCGGCCCGATGTATCGCCGTCTTTGGTGTACTTCACGCTCATGGGCAGGATGGTGTCCAGCGATTCGATGCACAGCGAGGCCACATAACGGTTGATGATCTGACAGAGGTTGTTGCGGTCTTTCGGCTGCACCTTGTTCCAGACAAGGAACATCCCCTTGACATTGGCGCCTTCCTTGAAAAGCATCTGTTCGTTCACGTTGTGGGCGAATCCTATTGAACTTTTGAGGTCTCCGGTCTCCGGAGTAATCGGCACGAAAAGATAATCCATCGCGGCCAGAAGGTTCACCAGTTCGCGGTCGTTGACCGTACCGGTGATGTCGAAGAATACATATTCAGGCGGTTCCCCTTCCTGAATCGCTTTCTCCGCATGGTCGAGAGCGGTGGCGGGAGAGCATTTGATAATCTCATAGGCATCCCCACGGAAGTTTTCCATAAATCTGGCGAAACGCCTTTTGACAACGGGATTCTCCCGTATCAGCAGCTTGTCCTTCTCGCGGTACTCGACCATGCTGTGCTGTCTGGGGTCACAGTCGAGAGCCAGTACCCTCTTTCCGAGGACATAGTGCAGGTAGCTTGCGACAAGTGTCGTAAGGGTGGATTTGCCGGCTCCCCCTTTCTGTGTGGCGAAAGCCACATAAATCGGGTCTTGCATTTATAGTAGGTGGGATTGGGTAATGTAATACGGCATCAGCCGTGCGGCACTTTTCCCGTGCCTTGTGGAATGTCCGGCTTGATAACCATGTCCGGCTTATCCGTGGAGTGAACTGAAAATCGCCAGCCCGTTCACTCCGGCATACAATCAATAAGAGGTCTGCAATCAGTTAGTACATCAATACGTCAATACGTCAATACGTCAATACGTCAATACATCAATACGTCAGTATTTCCTTACGTCAGTACATCAGTACGTTCATGCGTCTGACTGTTCAGCCATTCAGATGTTCATACGGTCATACATCCGTATTTCCGTTTGTTCAGGCATACATCTGAATGAACTGCCGTTGTGCTGACCTTCAATACACACAGAAACACATTCATTCATCTGTCCACCCGTAAGGAAGTATGAACTTACTGCCATAATCATGACCGGATGGGGGTACAGCCGGGAGTCTGTTCATCTTTACTTTCATATTTATCTCCGCATGACCTTTCAGCCATAAGGATGACTTTCAGCACATCCTTCCGTCGGAGTGGATGACCGGCCGTTTGACTGACCGGAACTGCAATCATAACGACGGTCATTCAGAAAGAGATTTGTCGTTTTCCGAAAGTGCCGACGATTGCCGACCGATTGCCGGCGATTTCCACCCTCGGCAAACCAACCGCTCCCGATATTGTTACGCAGATACACGCAACACATTCCTAAATCACGCTTTTCAGTCGCGCCGGGAGACAGCTTTTTTCTCATTGAAACCCTCTCCGTCGGCTGATAGTTACTCTCGGTTCCGGGATTTTACCCACAGGATGCCGGAATTTCATTGCAAGCGCACGGACATATTCACTTCATCTGATTTTTACCGATTTACGATGCCAACATTGGCATGGCAAGGTATGTGAAGTGCTGCACCAAATTGAATTTGCAGCACATCACCCTTGCCAAGCGAGCTTGGGCTGGGATGGCTCCAGAGTCGCCCTCCCCGTTCTCGATTCTGCGCTCCGCAGATTTGATTACCCTTTTTATTGCAAGATTTATGACTGACAATAGAAAGAGGGCCGGCAGAAAACCGAAGGCCGACACCACCGTTTTCAGATGTTCCGTCAACTTCACGGCCACTGAACAGGCCACACTGATGTCGATGTATGATAAGGTTCAGGTCGAATCCATGTCGGCGTTCATCAAGATGGTGCTGTTTGAAAAGCCGTTCAAGGTCTTTTATGTGGACGAGAACACACGGGTGTTCATAGATAAATTATCCTCACTTAACTCCCTTTACCGTACTGTCGGCGTTGAATACGCCTTGATTATAAAGACGCTGAGGGAGAATTTCAACGAGAGAAAGGCGATGAAAGCCCTGTATAATCTGGAACAGAAAACTACCGAGCTGGTAAGAATCAGCATGGAGATAGTCTCGCTGGCCCGGCAATTCGATGAAGCATGGTCGCAAAAATCTCGTTAGGCAACTCCCTTTACGGCGCAATCTGCTACAATGGGGAGAAAATCAACAAGGAAAAAGGGAGGCTGCTCGACACCAACAAAATATACAATGACGGTTCCGGCACTGTGAATATCCACCGTGTATATGAAGATTTCATGCGCTGGATGCCCTCGCATACGAAGACAGAGAGACCGATGATGCACATTTCCCTCAATCCCCATCCCGACGACCGTCTGAGCGACACCGACTATACGGCACTGGCCCACGAATATATGCAGAAAATGGGTCTGGGAGATATGCCTTATCTGATTTTCAAACACATGGACATCGACAGGCACCATATCCATATAGTAGCCCTCCGTGTGGGGACTGACGGCAAGGCAGTATCCGACAGAAACAACTTCTACCGAAGCAAGGATATATGCCGTGAGCTGGAGAGGAAGTACAACCTTCATACCGCCGAGCGTCAGAGAATCACTCCCGATATGCCCATCAGGAAAATCGACCCGTCCGGCGACATCAAGCGGCAGGTTGCCAACACTGTCAAAATGGTGGGTATGCGCTATAAGTTCCAGACCATAGGAGAGTATAACGCCATACTCGGACTGTATAACATCAGGTGTGAGCAGACCGACGGCAGGGTCAACGGCAGGGAGTATCATGGTCTTGTATATTTCGCCACTGACGACAACGGCAATACGATAGCTTCGCCGTTCAAGGCATCGCGCCTCGGCAAGTTCGCCAGCCGCGCGGCGATAGACGGGCGGATGGAGCGGGCGAAAGACAACATCGACATCCGTCCCACCAAGCAAGCTGTATCGGAGGCTATGGCTGAATCTTCGGGCAAGGATGATTTCATCGCCAAGCTCAAAGAGAGGAACATCGACCTTATCCTGCGCCATACCGATACCGGGCGCATATACGGCGCGACATTCATAGACCACAATACAAGGACTGTCCTTAACGGTTCTCGTCTGGGCAAGCAGTTCTCCGCCAACGCTCTTGAACAGTGGTTCACAGCCGGAGAAAGACCTTCGGTTGTACCCGTTCAGACGGATAACCGTCAGGAACAACCGCACCCTAACACTCAACAACCCGGTTCGGGTAATACTCAATCCAGTGCGGCAGGGCAACAGACAGCAGGAGGCGCGGGAGCATCCGGAACATCGCAGGGTCAGCAGCACGGTCAAGATCAGTCGCAACACCAATTCCGACAGGGCAACACATCGTCTGATGATTATATGCCCACAATTCCCGGTCTTGACCTTTTCCATACCGGCCCAGGATTCGATGCAGAGGAGGAAGCCTTCTACCGCGCCATGCAGCGGCGCAAGAAGAAAAAGCGCCGTGGCCCTAAACTGTAATTTCAACTTTAATTTCAATATATTATGAGCCAACAGGAAGACGACCTCCGGGCGTTAGCCAAAATAATGGATTTCATGCGCGGCATAAGTTTTGTGCTTGTGGCCGCGAATATGCTGTGGTTCACGGGCATAAAGACCGTGGAAAGCGGCTGGTTCTATTCCACCGCATACAAGATTCTGAACAATCTGGACAATGCCTGCGGGCTGTTCCATAATCCCAACAACGCAAAATGGTTCGCGCTTCTCCTTCTGGCTCTTTCTTGTTTCGGCACGAAAGGTGTCAAGAAAGAGAGCATCAGGTGGAAACATATAATAATCGCCATCACCGCAGGTATGTTCCTCTATTTCGGTTGCTGGTGGATGCCGGCAAAGGAATGGCTTTACTCCTATATAATATGTACCGTCACGGGATATGTGGCGTTGCTGTTCGGTGGTGTGTGGATGGGACGTATGCTGAAAGGCAACCTGATGGACGACCGTTTCAACAACGAGAATGAATCGTTCATGCAGGAGACTGAGCTGAAGGCAAACGACTATTCAGTGAATCTGCCCACACGTTTCTACTACAACAAACGGTGGAACAAGGGATGGATAAATGTTGTTAATCCGTTCCGTGCCACAATCGTCCTCGGCACTCCCGGTTCCGGCAAATCATACGCCGTGGTGAACAACTATATAAAACAGTGTATCGAAAAGGGTTACAGTGCATATATCTATGACTTCAAGTTTCCGGACCTGTCGGTCATAGCAATGAATCATCTGAACGCGCATACAGATAATTACAAAGGTGTTGTGCCTGAGTTCCGCGTGATCAACTTCGACGACCCGATGCGCTCACACCGGTGCAACCCGATTGCCCCGGAATTTATGACCGACATTTCCGACGCATACGAATCGGCATATACCATAATGCTCAACCTGAACAAAACTTGGGTGAGCAAACAGGGCGATTTCTTTGTGGAATCCCCGATAATATTGCTTGCCGCAATAATCTGGTTCCTGCGCATTTACAAGGACGGCGAGTATTGCACCTTCCCCCATGCGATTGAGTTTCTATGCCGTCCATACGAGGATATTTTCCCGATACTCACATCGTATCCTGAACTTGAAAACTATCTTTCCCCGTTCATGGACGCTTGGCTCGGCGGGGCGCAGGAGCAGCTTCAGGGCCAGATAGCGTCGGCGAAAATCCCTCTGACGAGGATGATTTCACCGCAACTCTATTGGGTAATGTCGGACAGCGAGTTCTCGCTTGACATAAACAATCCTGAGCATCCTAAGATACTGTGCGTGGGCAACAATCCCGACCGCCAGAACATCTATGGCGCGGCACTCGGTCTTTACAATTCCCGTATAGTCAAGCTCATCAACAAGAAGAACAGGCTCAAATCCGCCGTCATAATAGATGAATTACCGACGATATATTTCAAGGGTCTGGACAATCTGATCGCCACCGCGCGAAGCAACAAGGTTGCCGTGTGTCTCGGCTTTCAGGATTTCTCACAGCTAAAACGCGACTATGGCGACAAGGAGGCGGCGGTGGTGATGAATACCGTCGGCAATATATTTTCCGGGCAAGTCGTCGGTGAGACCGCCAAGACGCTATCGGAGCGGTTCGGAAAGGTGTTGCAGAAGCGTCAGTCGGTGTCGATAAACCGGCAGGATGTGAGTCATTCCTTCAACACCCAGATGGACAGCCTGATTCCTCCGAGCAAAATCTCGACTCTCACGCAGGGTATGTTTGTCGGGGCAGTCAGCGACAATTTTGACGAGCGCATAGACCAGAAGATCTTTCATGCGGAAATTGTGGTTGACAACGACAAGGTCAAGGCGGAGACTGCCCGGTATGCGGAGATTCCGATCATAAACCCCTTCATCGACAAAGCGACCGGGGAGTGCGTGATGCAGCGTACCATACAGGACAATTACGACGGCATCAAGAAGCAGGTCAAGAAAATTGTTTTCGACGAGATACGCCGTATCGCAGCCGACCCGCTGTTGAAGCATCTTCTCAAACGCCGCTGATTCTTCAGCGCACATACTCTGTTCGGCGAAAGTGTAACACGGTACATTTTCGCCGAATAAATATTTGTAAATTCCGAAACCATACGATATTGCCGCTTTTTTATTAACTTTGTAGATTATTATGGAGATTGAGCAAAGAAGGAAACACTATACGCTGTTCATAGACGAGTGCGGCGACCCGAATCTGGAAAAGTACGACAGGACTTTCCCGATGTTCACATTGTGCGGCATACTCGTGTCATCGGATAAACTGAAATGGCTGGAGAATGAAATCAACGGTCTGAAAAGAGAGCTTTGGCAGGACGAGAGCGTAATTTTCCATTCCAGAGAAATCAGGAATCACAGCCGCGCTTTTGTCAACCTGCTTGACGCGACCGTCAAAGAACGGTTTTATGAACGCATAAATGAAATACTCGGCACCGAAGACATCTATGTGATAGTTTGCTGCTGCATACTGAAAGAGCCGTTTGTAGAAAGATTCAATACGGGTGAGGATGTGTATGGGCTTTCCCTCAAATATCTGATAGAACGTGCCATTTTTCACATGGATGACTGCGATAACGGCAACTGCAAGCTGTCAATAGTTGTCGAGCGCCGCAATCCCAATCAGAACCAGATGCTGTTGAAATATTACAACGGACTGCGTGTGACAGGCACTAAATGGATAACACCGGAGCGACTGACGGACCGAATCAAGAATTTCAAGTTCCAATACAAAGCCGACAACATCATCGGATTGCAGGTTGCCGACCTTATTGCATATCCCATAAGCCGGTATGTGCTTAATCCCGAAAGACCGAATCCGGCGTTTCAGGTAATCGCCAAACATATCTACACCTACAAGGGGGCGAGATTGGGATTCAAGATAATACCTCATTGACACTCCCCGTTAAAACTTTTTCTCCGAAAAATGCGTTAGTTATTTGTGGGATAAAGATTTTATTCTTAACTTTGTATCCACAAAGGGTAGTTTCCTCTTTAACGAAATACTTCGAGTGCGAAAGCAACGATTTTAGAAACCGACAGTAGTCGATTGGAAAGAGCGGCTCATCGCCGCTCTTTTTTCATCCTCAATAAGACAATAAGCTCCTCAGGCGAGTCGTAAGACAGCATACTTGAGGAGCGTTCTTCATTTTATAAGGCAGGGAGCATATCGGATTGACCGTATGCTCCCTGTCTCTCTTACATCCTTCTTCCGGCGTGCCTCGGTATTCCTGTATCCGGCACGGCACTGAATCTGCGCGGGACAACATAGTCTGTGGTCGGTTCCGCGACCATGCTCTTTTTTACATCTTCGGATTGAGAGGGTGCCTCGACCGTCTGAGCGGCGGTCTGGCTGTTCTCAACACCGTCTTTCTCATCATGCTTTGGAGCAAGTTCAGCCGTAATCTTACGGTCAAGCGCGGCAAGTTCGGATTTGAGCTGTTTCAGTTCATCCTCCTTGCCCCACGGCTTCGATATAATGGCTTCAAGTTGCGGAACATCGGCTTTCAGTTTGGCTGTCCGTTCCTCATACTGGGCGATGATACCGGGAATCTTCTCCAGAGCGTTGACAAAATTCATGCAGGCGGCATGGGTGTCGGACATTGCGATGAAGCCGTTGTTGAACTTGTATTTATAGTTGCCTTCAACAACAAAGCGGTTCTGAACGGTCTCTTTCCCGTCCACGAGGTTACGCTCGGAAATAATGGAAATCGGGAAGCCATAGACCTCGCCGATACGCTGATACTGTCCGTGCGTGTCGGTACGTTGCGCCAGCCCTTGCAGGTGGATGCCCATATTCTTCTCATCGGAGAGGTTGCAGGTGTCAATGGTGAGATTGTTGACGGGATTACCGTCCTTATCACGCTGCACGACCGCCTCATACCGGGCATTGTCGGCTTTCATTCTCTCAATCGTTGCCTCGTTGTTGGCAATGTCGTGGGTGACTGTCTGATAACGGAATCTGGAATCGGAGATCCCCTTGTTATGCGCCTTGCGACCGCTTTCAAGCGCCGCTATACGCTTTTCGAGCTTCGCTTTTTCCAACAGGTCTGTGTTACCGGACAGAATAGCCATATACTCCGAAAAGTTCATGCCGTTCTTCTCATCCATCGCGCCCTCGTCGATGGTTCTCGCTCCGAGCGCGCCGGATTTGAGCTGGGCAATGAATGTCGCCTTGCAGTGAAGAAGATTGAACTTGTAGGAATCCAGCGACTTCTCGACAGCATAGATTATTACATCCACCTTGTTGTCGGCATAAAGTTTGGCAACCTCGTTACCCGCACGGATAGCACGACCCTCGCGCTGCTCCAGATCGCTTGGGCGCCAGGGGCATTCCAATTCATGAACAGCGACTGCACGGCGTTGGGCGTTTACGCCTGTTCCGAGCATACTTGTCGAGCCGAACAGCACACGGACATCGCCGTCATTCATTGCCTGAATGACAGCCTTTCTTGACCTTTCGGTTTTACACTCTTGAATAAACCGAATTTCATGCGCCGGAATACCATAGTCCTCAATCAGTTTTCGCTTGATTTCAGAATAGATATTCCATTCACCGGGTTTATATGTCGATAAATCGCTGAATACGAACTGTGTGCCGCGCTGTGCGTCATATTTGTGATAATATTCCGCTATCATACGGGCGCAGTGGCTGGCCTTGTTATTGGGGTCATCGCCATATTCAGGGTCAATCATACGCATATCGAGTGACATCTTACGGGCATAGTCCGTGGCGATAAGCATCTTCGCCTTTTCTTCCGTTTCGGACAACGGCGCTCTGCCGAGTATAGTGGCATCGCCTGTTTTGGCAAATTCCATCAGCTTCTGAATGAAATCTTCCTGCGCCGGGGTAGGAGGAATATTGTGGAGTATCTCATGCTTGTGCGGACGGTCAACCCCCACATCCTCCGCCGTGCGGTAGTCTGTTATCTCGTTGTAAAACGCCGCCAACTCCGGCACCTTGATAAAGTACCTGAAACGCTCCTTCTGTACAATATTATTCGTGACATTGAACTCGAAGTCGGTTGTCTTTTTGGCGAAGATTGCCGCCCACGCATCGAAGCAACATATCTCCTGCCTTTCAAGTTCATTCGGGCGCAGATACTTGAACAACAGATACAACTCGGTAAGCGAGTTACTGATTGTAGTACCCGACAGGAATGTAGCGCCGAGGTCTTTGCCTGTGCGCTCCTGAATGGTGCGTATCGCATACAACAGATTGAGCGCCCTCTGACTTCCCTCACTGTTGCCCAACCCTGCCACACGGTCATGCCGGGTATTGAACATAAGGTTCTTAAAGTTCTGTGATTCATCAACATAGATGTGGTCTATGCCCATCTGCTTGAAATCCACGACACTGTCCTTGTTCTGCTCCATCTGATACTGGATAGTTGCAATCTTGGCGGTCAGATTCTCCTTACGCTTTATCAGACCTTTGAGCATACCACGCGACACATCATGCCCTTGTTGCTTCACCACTTCAAGATTTTCCTCAACCGTATCAAGTTCAGCCTGAAGAATCTGCTGCTGCATTTCCGGCGACTGCGGTATCTTCCCGAACTGGTCATGCGACATTATGATACAGTCATAGTCGTTGTTCTTGATCCGGTTGAAGAAATTGACACGGTTGTCCGATTTGAAACTCTTTTCATCGGCATAGAGAATCCTTGCATTGGGATAAGCGGTCTGATATGTCATGGCAATCTCCGCCACATTCGCCTTCATTCCTATAATCATGGGCTTGTGGGCGAGGCCGAGGCGTTTCATTTCGTGAGCCGCCATGCACATTATCAGCGTCTTGCCGGTTCCCACCTGATGATCACAAATTCCGCCGCCGTTCTGCAAAAGCATCCACACGCAATCCTTCTGGCTTTGATAAATGGAGCTGATTCCATAACGGTCTCCGAGCATCTTCATGTTCAGATCAGGAAATGTCTGATGGCTTCCGTCATACCGGGGTCTGACGAAACAGTTGAACTTGTCGTTATACAGCTGCACCAGCCGTTCCTTGAACTCCGGCGATTGAGCCTCCAGCCATTCCGAGAATCCGTTGCGGATTTCATCAATCTTGGTGTTGGCAAGCTGTATAGCCTCACTGTCCGGCACCTTTATGTCGTGGCCGTCGTCATCCTTTCCGATTGACTTCTTTATGTCGGGTACGGTATTGTGCAGGGCGTGTCTGAGAAGGCTCATGCCGTCGTAAGTACGGTAATAGCCCCTTACACAAAATTCCTCCCATATCTTCATGTTCTTGCGGGAGGCTTCGGCCGAATATTCATCCATAGATGAAGAATAGGCTATTCTCACATCCGTCTCATATAAATCGGACATATAAGCCGAGTATATTCCTGCCGGGATCCACCTCTCTCCGAAGTTGAAATCCAGCTCGTCGAACTCGATGCGGCGGGGCCGGGCTTCCTCCAATGCTTTGAGAGAATCCCGCGACATGGCTATAAACGGCTCAACGCCGTCATAACCGGGAAAGTCCTTTATCCGTTCTTCCTCGCGGTCTATCCATGCTTTGACTTGTTCAGCTTTGGCAACGACATTGCCGGCGATGAATCGGTCTTTTATCTCGTAGTTCTCCACAAGGGGATTATAATATATGTGTCCTTCAAGATTCCGGATAATGGTATCCTCGTCCATATCCACCAATGACGACATATATTCGAGATTGACCACACCGTATTTGTTGAGTGAAGCGGTCAGTGCCTCCATAGGAGTATCGACACTTGTAACCTCGTCAACAGAGAAGGAAACAGGATGGTCAAATATATCAGCCTTGACAATCGTGCCGTTCTCGCTTCGCTCCAGACCCAGCGCGTCGCGCCCGTTTGCATCGCCCATGATGAACCGGACATTACGCTTATCGTTCAGATTGCCGTATCTTTCGACAAACTCATCGTAATATTGATTAAGATGTTCACGCAGATGTTCGCTTGGCTCATGTGTCTCCGCCTCACAATTATAAAGCTGCTGGTATGTCTCCGATATGGTTATGTAAAGCATGGCGCGTTTTTCCTGTTCCGGTTTCATTTCAAGAGGGTTGAAAGTCGCGCCGGTCTTGCGGACATCTGAGAGGACTCCGACCATACCGTCCTGTACCACCATAGAGCCGTTCTTGTGAAAGAACTGAATATCCTCAGAGAAAGGACGCGGCGACATATCGCGCTCTGCACGCTCTATCTGGATAGCCGTGACTTTCGACGGCCTGTTATGACCGCCGGGGATGAAATCTCCCTCAGTCTTTTCAATATATGTTTAGCCGGAAGCTATCCCGCACGC